>OMCE01000121.1_pt1 | contig 38205 bp, 30 predicted proteins | sample 1644981 | NCBI WGS metagenome assembly OMCE01 (sample SAMEA103958151, study PRJEB25191) | human gut metagenome | reverse complement strand
CCGCCGACCCTCTGCTTGTAAGGCAGATGCTCTGAACCAGCTGAGCTAAACGCCCGTTGTTTTCTCAAAAGCGATGCAAAAGTACGAACTTCTAACGACACGACAAAACTTTTCTACACTTTTTTACAGAATATTTTGCGAGCATATTATACACAATTACAATAAAAGTTTTGATAATCAACGCTTAACGCATCTGAATAAAAACAACAACCAACACGCCATTACAAGCAACTTCAACCATATTTATGCGTCAAAACAGAAAGTTTTATGTACATTTGCACAGATAAAACAACGTAACAATCCTACGCAATGAAAAAATATGTAGAAGACTTGCGCGTGGTCGAAGTTGAAACGCCCCGCCAAGGATATGTTCTGCTTAAACTCTCTCCACAAACAGGCCTCTTGCCCGAAATCATGCCTGGGCAATTTGTCGAGGTACAAGTTAAGAACTCTCCCACCACTTTCTTACGTCGTCCTATTTCCGTCAACTTTGTTGACTACGACAATAACCAACTTTGGCTTCTCGTCCATGCTATTGGCGACGGAACGCGCAGCATGGCGGCATGCCACGTTGGCGACACGCTTAATTGCATGTTTCCCCTCGGCAATGGCTTCACCCTGCCCAGTTGCGACGGCAAGAAAATTCTTTTAGTAGGTGGTGGCGTGGGTACTGCTCCCCTACTCTATTTTGGCAAGATGCTAAAGGACTTAGGCTGCGAACCTATATTTCTATTAGGTGGCCGCAGTGCTACCGACTTGATGCAACTTGACCTATTCGAACAGTTCGGCCGCGTATACGTTACTACCGAGGACGGTTCTAAAGGCGAAAAGGGCTTTGTCACCAACCATAGCATTCTTAATAGCGAACAGTTTGACAGCGTTTCTACCTGTGGTCCTAAACCCATGATGATGGCTGTAGCACGTTGGGCCGCAACTGCTAACGTTCCTTGCGAAGCATCGCTCGAAAACTTAATGGCTTGTGGTCTGGGCGCTTGCCTTTGCTGCGTTGAAAAGATGGCCGACGGCCACAACCTCTGTGTTTGTAAAGAAGGTCCCGTATTTAACACCAATCAATTGTCATGGCTCAATTAAACGTAAAAGTAGGAGGACTCGACCTCAAAAATCCTGTAATGACAGCCTCGGGCACGTTTGGCTACGGCATCGAGTTTGCCGACTTCATCGATTTAAATCAACTCGGTGGCTTTATCGTTAAGGGTACTACCCTACATGCACGCGAAGGAAACGACTACCCTCGCATGGCCGAGACGCCCTCGGGTATGCTCAACTGCGTTGGTTTGCAAAACAAAGGTGTGGACTACTTTTGTGACCATATCTATCCACAACTTAAGGACATACAAAGCAACGTATTAGTCAACGTTTCTGGTTCTTCACCCGAAGACTATGCCGAGTGTGCAACTCGCATCAACAAACTTGACCACATTCCAGGCATCGAACTCAACATCTCTTGTCCTAACGTCAAAGACGGCGGCATGGCCTTTGGCGTCACTTGCGAAGGTGCCGCCAGTGTAGTGCGCGCGGTACGTAAACGCTACGACAAAACGCTGATTGTCAAGCTTTCTCCCAACGTTACCGACATTGCTTCTATCGCCAAAGCAGTTGAAGCGGAAGGAGCTGACAGCGTTTCGCTCATCAACACACTCATGGGTATGAGCATTGATATTGAGCGCCGACAGTCACGCCTCAGCATCGGCACAGGTGGACTTAGCGGACCTTGCGTCAAGCCAGTTGCACTACGTATGGTATGGCAAGTAGCTCGTGCGGTCAACATTCCTGTAGTTGGATTAGGAGGCATCATGAATGCCACCGATGCTATCGAATTTTTAATGGCAGGCGCTACGGCCATCGAAATTGGCACCGCCAACTTCATCGATCCCACTACTACCATTCGCGTCATTAATGGTATCAACGAATGGTTAGACAATCACGGAGTAAAAGACGTACACGAGATTATTGGGTGTATGAAGTAATAAAACAAAACGCAAAGCGCGTAACACAAAAACCTTTTGTGTTACGCGCTTTTGTTTTCTGAAAAGTTTTGTAACTTAGCGCCAAGAAACGAAATCATATCAAAACAATGACGACAAGCGAAATACCATTTTACAAAGAAAGAAGCATCAAAGGCTACATGGCCGATGCTTGGAAGATGATAGCTCTCAATTGGAAGGACTACCTATTAACCCTCACTCCCTTTCTACTGATTGCAGGCATCGCCGATGCCTTATTTTTTGAATTTACGCTACGCTACGTTTGCAAGCAAGCCCTCCCGGCTTACCTTTTCTTAAGTTCTGACGGTGATATTAAAGTAGCTCAATGGATGGTCACTCCCAATATAGGCAATGCCATATATCTCACCCTCTCTGCGCTATTTCTCATCATCGGCAACCTCTGCTTAACAGCAAAGTTATTCGCCACCATACGCCACTATGCCACCCACGACAAGATGAATACTAAGCATTCTCTTACGCTACAAAAGATTGACTACCAAAGCATTAAGTGTGTATTCTTGAGTCACTTCGGCTTCACGCTCATCGCAGCATTGTTCTGTTGTCCATTTGTTATTTTAGCATTGAAGTGGAAACTCTGGACGTTGGTATTCGTCCCACTCATTGCTATTTATGCCTACGCAGTATGCTACCTATTCACCCTTAAAATAGGTCTTTACTTTACACCATTCAAGCAAGCCATTGGCTATGCTTTCAAGCACGCACTTGGACACCCCTTCATTCTACTCTTACTAACGTGCATACCCGTTGCTGCTATTACTATCGTATGTTTCTTACCACAAGCTACTTACGGATTAAGCAGTCTTGCAGCCAACAAGTCTGCCTATATGGGCGACAATATTGAAACTTCAGCTCTACTCACGCCTCTATTCTTTATTATCAACACCATCAGTTTTAGCATCATTGCATTAGCTAAAAGTTACACAACATGGTGTTTAGCGTTAAAGGTGGAACAGAAAGTAGCGTCTAAAGACTAAAATACTTAAATTTCGGATTTAACAAGGGCGGGCTGAAATTGAAGTTTGAAATCCTCTACAAAATGTTTCAGAACGCCCAAATAGGCATTGGGCTTACGTATATTTTACCTACGATGTTTTTTGCTTTCATGTTTCATTTTTATGTTTCAACTTATTGATTATCAATACTTTTGAAGGCTGAAACATACGACTTTTATGTTTCATTTTTAGTTTCAATGTTTCATTCAAAAAACACTGAGGGAGAAAAACAAAAACACTGTGGGAGCGATTCAAAAACACTGTGGGAGCGATTTAAAAACACTGTGGGAGCGTGAAAGCGCTCCCTCAGTGTTTTGAAAAGTGAAACATGAAACTAAAAATGAAACATCTAAATCGTATGTTTCATCTTCTGAAACGATTGATAATCAATAAGTTGAAACATAAAAATGAAACATGAAAGATAAATCAAAGGTTCTGAAAACGTATGGATATATGTGAGATAAACTTCAATAAAGATATCAATGAACATTATAATCCTGGGCACCATAAGGGGTGACAAATTTGCGCGATAAAAAATTGAAAGTTTTTTAGGGGCGTGAAAGTTGGGCTAACAATACGGATTGGAGGAATACTTACCAAAGAAATAAAATGAGGAAAAGCTCTAAAATAGAGCTTTTCCTCATTTTATTATTTTTCAATACGACTTGGAGGGAATGATTACAAAGCAGCCGCACAATCATCACTGATTATACGGCTGCTATTTTAAAGTTTACCTCACTAATTAGTTAGGGAAAGTAGGAGTAGTACCAAAGTCTTTGTAGCCAGAGTCGAAAAGGTCGACAGAATTTGAGATTTCTTCAACCATACCATCAGGCATAGCCTTCAAAGTGCCGTCTGCTACAAGAGCATCCATATCGGCCTTGAACTCATCGTACATTTCCTTATTGAAGCATTGCCACTTGTTACCATAGTCGCCAATGTAGAGTGCAACCTGACGAAGGAATCCCCAATGGTCAAAGTAGGGCAAGAGGTTGTAACCTGAAAGACGAGAAGTCTTACGAATGTAGTTCAACACATAGGGCATAGAGTTCTCCCACTGTGTACTACGTTCGTTTACATAACCACTCTTCACCCAGCAAGAGTTAGGATAGAGTTCAACTAACTTGCTATAGAGGCCATTCTTATTATTGTTCTGAACAGCAGCAACCAACTCATACTTATCAAAGCCCTTAGCCTTTTCGATAGATGAACCACCGTTTACATCATCAGTCTGACGGAGTGCTTCATACCAATCGGGAGCGAAGTCGGGTTTGCCATGAGTTGTGAAGTAGTTATACAACATAACGAAGGGGCAAAGCGTTTCACCTACACCTACTTCACTGATGTGTAATGCATGAGCAGGGTTCTTAGCATAAGTGGTTACAGTTGAGTCTGACATGCTTTCACAAATCTGACGCAAGGCAGCATTGTTCATAAGGTGCTTATTCAAGAAGGCCAAACGACGAGTACGGCTATAACGACGACCTACCACCATATTACCTTCACCTACATCATACGAACCATTATCTTTCTTGGTTACAGGACCGCTTACCTCAATATCATTAATATTGTCTTGAATGAAGTGCTTACGAGCTGTCGGCCAAGCGTTGATCTTATCACTTTCGTGATAGCCCATCTTCATAATGTTGTAATATGAGTTCATGTTGTTAGTAACTTCACTCATACCTGCCCAACAGAAGTAGGGGTGCATCTGGTGTTGGTGACCCCACTCGTGTGAAAGACCCCAAATGGCATCGTTGTCATTGTAAACAATTTTCTTGCAATTCAATACACGACTCTCTTGGTTATGGTGGAATGATACACCGAAACCACCTTGGAACATGTAGTAAGTATAGTTGGTGTAAGCCATGGTACGATTGTCAGGTTCGCTATTATACTTCTTGAAACCTAACAAATCATGCTCCCACTGAATGAGTGAGTCAAGCACGTTCATGTACTGACGATAGCCAATAGAAGTACCATCTGTGGCCTTGCAATACTTGTGCAAGCCTTCTGAAGTCCATACAGAGTGAACCTTTTTTCCAAGCACGTCCATACACACGTTCTTTGCATTAGCAGTGAGTTCGTGCATCTCGTCATTCGTCTTATCTTGAGAGAGGTAGCCATTTACATCACCATTAATGAAGTGAACAGTCAACTTGGGCTGCAACTCAGGATTAGCGTCGGCATAGTAGCAAATGTATGCTAAACCATCATAATCGAAGTTGTAGTTGACAAAGTTTAATCCATTGTGCAAAGAGTAGCTGAAGCTCTGAGGATTACCACCATCGAAGTTTGAGCCATCCTTACCTACGTACCAAGCAGTAACAATCATAGGAACGCTCTTGCCCTCAGGCAATCCTGATACGGCAATGGCATGCTGTCCCTTTGTGATGTTGATACCCGTAACGCCCTGACGTTGGTCGTAGTACTTACCAGGAGCATTCCAGATATTACTTTGGGTAACGTAAGAAAGTTTAGCAGTATATTCGCCTACGCGATAGTTCTTGTCGTATGACTTGTCTAAGAGGCCAAGCGCGAGGTCGCGAATAAAGTCGTACTTAATGGTTTGAATCTGCTCTTTGGTTACGCCTTCTTTCAATGCTGACATTGAGCTGTCCGTAAACAATGCATTATAGTCGACTGCTTCGCTGTTATACTTCATGAAGCGCATCTCTGCACACGAAGCATTGTTGTTTGCAGCACTCAACACCTTTAGTTGAATTGACTTAACATCGTCTAATCCCGTAGTGCCCAAAGCGATAGGACCACCAGAATTGCCTAAGTCAACGGTAGTAATTAAAGTGTAAGTTGTTTCGCTACCACACTTTGCATAAACCTCTACCTTACCAAAGTTACCATTTGAATTGCCGTCTTGACGAGTTACATACTCAATGTAGTCAATGTGGTCAACGTTTTTGAAGTTATAAGTAAGGATTGCAGGATTGGTTTCAGAAACTACAAAATTTGAAGGCTGCCACTGACTATGCCAAAAGGTAGACTCATTATTATCGTATGTCTTCTCAATGCCATAGCCAGAATTGGTGGTATTAGCCGTTGCTGAAGCAACACCAACTTGGATATCCTTAGGTAACTCCTTAAATGACTCGTTACGACTTTGCGTAATCGTAAGCGTTTCACTCAACTTACTATCTTCATTAGCAAAAACGACATGTGCTGTACGTTCTTCACCCAACTTGTTGTATTGTACGTGAACGTAAACAACTCCATTATCGGCCTTACGAACGCTTACCCAGTCAGCATCTGAAGTAACCGTATAATCTACATTTGAAGTAATGTCATAGCAAAGCGTACGTTCAGAGTAGCTTACCGACTGAGAATGTGGAGCTACAATAACGGGAAAAGCTTCGCTTGACAATTTCACCTGTGCCATAAGCGGTTGGTAAGCAGTACCAGCTGCTAATGCTACACAAGCGAGCATTTGCTTTATGTAATTCATTGATTATTCTTTTTAAAATCTTGTAATTAAGTAGTTTGTTTAGAGAACGACCTTTTTACCATTTACGATATAAACACCCGTAGAAAGGCTAATAGTAGTTGTTCCCTGTACATTGCCTTGCCATACCAATTGACCTGCGCTGGTATACACCTTGACAGGAGTTGAATTCTCAGAAGCGAGCGTTAATACACCCTGTGCTCCATTTACGACCAAAGCATTTTTACCAATGGTTATGTCGTTGATGCCAGCTGTTACTCGATTTACGAGATCCTCTTCAGAGTCTACTACATAGAATGATGGTGAGGTACTAATCTTTAACTCAGGATAGTAAGTCGGAACGATTTCACCATTTATAATTTCTTTTTGAGCATTCGCAAACACGAAGTAACCTGCATACTTTGAATTGTTGATAGTAATAATGTCGTCATCAGCAACATTATCACCACTTTCATTCACAAAGTTTACCGAAACACCATCGGTGTAATCTCTCATGTCAAGCACATAAGGCAAAGCAGTTGCACGCAGCTCAGACTTCGTACCCTTAATCAGATAGTAATAGCGTGTACCATCAATACGCTTATTGTTCAACTTTCCTTTAATATCAATTGTTTGAGCTGAAGCATCCTGAGGCAAATACTTGATATTTGTCATAGCATAGTCAGGCAACGACTTGTAAGTCAATTTATTGTCTTGGCAAGTCATTGCATAAAGCGTACTATTCTCAGGCAACTTTACCGAAGTAAGTTCATTATTCTCAACAGCGATGTACTTCAGTCCCAAGGCCTTCGATACGTTCAGGCTACCAATCTTATTATTTTCTGCAAAAACCTGACGCAAGCCAGACACTTCACCACCAATAGAGAGTGAGGTAAGTTTGTTATCGCCACACATAATGGCTGTAAGTGAAGGTGCATTTACAGAAAGGGAAGTCAAAGCGTTTTCAGAACACTTCACAACGTCCAACTTTGAGTTAGAAGAGAGTGACAATCCTGTTATCGCATTTTTGCTAACATTGATATGCTGCAAGTCTGAACCTGAGAATGAGAATGATGAAGTAAGTTTATTACCAGCAATGTTCAGATTTTGCAAGTTAGCATTCTTTGAAGCTGAGATAGTCAACTTACTCAAAACATTATTTTCGCAATTCAAGTCAGTTAACACACTACATGCTGACAAGTCAAGCGAAGCAATCGCATTATTCTGACAGTAAAGCGACATTAAGTTAGGTGCGCCCGTGAGATCAATAGCAGTTGCACCAATGCCGTCACAAATAAGCGTACGTAACTTTGAAGTAGAGCTAATGGTAATCGTTGAACCTGCAAGCTCACCAGTAAGCGTAAGTTGGTCTTCGTCTGTTGCCGTAATTTCAACAGGACCATTACCCCAGTCTACAGTCGAACCGCTACCAAGCTGATTTACCTGCAGCGTTACAGTCTCGCCTGCCTGTTTGTTGGTGGTAATCTTCACCACATCGTCTGCCATAGCAGGCGAAATGGCAAGCATACCTGCTGCCAACAACGAAACAAAGAGTTTGTTTTTTTTCATAGAAAGTGTAAATGTAAATTAGATATCGATATGAGTTATGCGTCCGTATTTCGTCCTAATCTATTGGTTATATAAAAGGCTTTTATCATAAACAGACACATTATGCAATGCAAAGTTGCAGAAAAATACACTAAACAGCAACACTTATTGCATTTTTCTTTCTTCTTTTTGTTTTTTTAGTATCGCAACGCAATTTATTTTAAGTTACGAACGATTTATGAGAAGAAATTGAGGACTTACACTTGCGATGTCAATACAAATGGAATATACGTTCCATTAGTTTCCACTTTTCAGCGGATGCTGCATGCGCATCGGCCTTTTGATAATGGGATGTTAACTCCTCCCATTCTGCTTGGCGAGGATAAGTAGACATACGTTGCATCACATCGTTCCACTCTGCATCAATGGGTAATTCTACTATCATAAACAGACGAGTACCTAAAAGGTATATTTCCATTTCAAGCACTCCAGCTTTTTTAATCCCTTCAAGTATCTCTGGCCAAATACCCGCTTGCGAATGCAGTTGCTTATACGCAGCTATGAGTTGAGGGTCATCACGTAAATCAAGCGTTTGACAAAAACGTTTCGTTTGCCCTTTAAACTTTCTTACCTCATATCCTTCTGTTAACTCTTTCATAATTTTTATTAGATGTTATGTACTACAGATACGAAATAAAGCCACTGTTTATCAGTGGCTTTATTTCTTTTAATAGGAGAGAAATAGAATTGATGATTGTTACTATTCTCTTAATATGTGGTTCTACTAGAATTCGTGTGAGTTAACATTCAAAGAATGGTGCCAACAAGTATGACGATTCACTATAGTCTAAAGAAATCGACTGTACACAACCAGAAATGAAGAAATATATACAAGCCGGGTCAACTATGGTACAAGTTTGCTTGTTAACTCACACTAATTCTTGCAGAACCTAATATGTAAGTATTCAATTATAAATTATCAACTATCCACCGAAGTTGTCGTACATGATACTTTCGGGCTCTACACCTAACCCGTCTAACATTCCGACAACGGCCTTTGACATAGGACCAGGACCACACATGTAGTATTCGATATCCTCAGGAGCATCGTGATCCTTCAAATAAGTATTATACATTACTTGATGAACGAAGCCTGCTGTATACTTTACGCCTGCTGCATCAGCGGCAGGGTCGGGACGGTCGAGCGCAAGGTGGAAATGGAAGTTAGGGAAGTCCTTCTCTAATTGCAAGAAGTCTTGCAAATAGAATACTTCGTTCAGTGCACGCGCACCATAGAAATAATGCATTTCACGATCGGTTGTGTGCAAGGTTCGCGTCATGTGCATAATTTGTGCACGCAACGGAGCCATACCTGCACCACCGCCTACCCAAATCATTTCCTTTTTCGAATCAAAATGTGGGTGGAAATCGCCATAAGGGCCACTCATGATAACCTTGTCACCTGGTTTGAGCGTAAAGATGTATGAAGAGGCAATACCAGGATTAACGTCCATAAAGCCACTACGATCGGCCTTAAAAGGAGGAGTGGCTATACGAACGGTCAACATAAACACGTCACCCTCTGCTGGATAGTTGGCCATAGAGTAAGCACGCACGGTAGGTTGCGTGTTCACACACTTCAAGGGGAAAAGACCAAACTTCTGCCATGCAGGTAAATACTCCTCACCGATAAGGCTCTTATCAATATCCTTATCATAGTCCATACTAAATGCAGGGATTTTAATTTGAGCATACGAACCTGGCAAGAAGTCCATGTGTGCACCTGCGGGCAACTGCACTTTAAACTCTTTGATAAAGGTTGCAACGTTCTTGTTTGAAATAACCGTACACTCGTACTCCTTAACACCTAATACGCTATCAGGCACTTGTACTGAAAGGTCTCCCTTAACTTTGCACTGACAACCTAAACGATAGTGTTCCTTAATTTGCTTACGAGTGAAATGACCTTTTTCTGAATCAAGAATTTCGCCTCCGCCTTTAGGTACTTGACACTTGCACTGACCACAAGAGCCCTTTCCACCACATGCAGAGGGTAAGTATATACCATTATCAGAGAGGGTCGTTAACAAACTTGCACCCTGCTCTACTTCTACTTCATCTTTACCGTTAATCGTTATCGTAACTTTACCACTTGGCGAAAGATATTTCTTTGCTACAAGCAATATGATTACCAACAGGAGTATAATCACCAAGAATACTCCGATACTTGATAAAATTAAATTCAAATCCATTGTTTCTTGATGTGATTAAATATTCAAACCTGAGAAGCACATAAAGGCCATTGCCATGAGACCTACAGTGATAAATGTGATGCCCAATCCTTGAAGAGGCTTGGGTACATCGGTATAAGCCATCTTTTCACGAATTGCTGCTAAAGCTACAATAGCTAACAACCAACCAATACCTGAGCCTAATGCGTAAACAAAAGCATCAGCCACATTACCGATATATTGTGTACTACCTGGCTCCATACCTATACGTTGTTGCATAAACAAGCTGGCCCCCATAATGGCACAGTTTACAGCGATAAGTGGTAAGAAAATACCCAACGCTGCATAAAGCGAAGGTGAGAAACGTTCTACTACCATCTCAACCAACTGCACAATACCTGCAATAACCGCAATAAACAGTATGAATGAGAGGAATGACAAGTCTACACCTGGCATAATACAATCAGGACCTAACACCTTTGTTTGTAACAAATAGTCAACAGGTACGGTAATTATCAACACAAAGATAACGGCCACACCAAGTCCGAGCGCTGTCTTTACATTCTTCGAAACGGCTAAGTATGAGCACATTCCCAAGAAGAAAGCAAATATCATATTGTCCACAAATATTGAGCGGACGAACAGGCTTAACAAATGTTCCATTGTTTTTCTTTATAGCTAAGGGCATAAGCAATACACCCTTAATTGTTTTTATTACTTCTTTTTTGTTTCACGCTCGTTATAAGCACGATGTGCCCAAATAAGGCAACCTAGCAAAATAAGCGCCATTGCAGGCATTGTCATCATACCATTGTTTACGTAAAAACCTCCGTTTGAAGCATAGATGCTTTCGGGAATAACACGTAAGCCAAGCAATGTTCCGCTACCAAAAAGTTCACGAACAAATCCTACTGCTACAAGCACCCATGCATAACCCAAACCATTACCTATACCATCAAGGAACGATTCCCAAGGACCATTCATCATCGCAAAAGCCTCAAGACGCCCCATCAAGATACAGTTTGTAATAATCAAACCTACATAAACGGATAATTGTACGCTAACATCATAAGCAAATGCTTTTAACACCTGCGAAACTAAGGTTACCAAAGTCGCAACTACAACCAACTGCACAATAATACGAATGCGGCTTGGGATTGTCTTGCGAAGCAATGATATTATAACATTCGAAAAGGCCGTAATAACCGTAACCGAAAGTCCCATCACAATAGCAGGTTCAAGCTGCGAGGTGACGGCTAAAGCTGAACAGATACCTAATACTTGAACCGCAACTGGATTGTTCAAGTTTAAAGGTCCCGTAAGTGCTTCTCTATTTTCTTTTGAAAACAAACTCATTTTATAAAGAATGTTTGAATGATTATTATAGGAGCAACCATAATTACCGCTTTAATGTTTGGCAATAATGATTATCCTTTTTCCAAAATTATTTATTAAGCGTTTGAAAGTAGCCTAAATATTGTTGTAAGCCGTCATGCACCATATTGGCTACACCATTTGACGTGAGCGTAGCACCTGTAATGCCATCAACTTGCGTATTTTCCTTTCCAGGTTCAACCTTACCATTCTTTACAACTGTAAGAGCCACATTTTGTGCATCATCAGTTGCGAAAAGGTGCTTACCCTTAAATTGATCCTGGAATTTCTCTTCAGCAATTAAAGCACCAAGGCCTGCCGTTTCGCTCTCATGCGAGAAGTATGCGCCATAAACTGTTTGCAAATCAGCGTTAATAGCCATATAACCCCAAAGGCCACCCCAAAGACCGCGTCCCGTCATCGGAACAAGATACTTTGTTTCGTTATCAACCTTGCAAACATAAACGGGAAGACAGTCTGCAGAAATTGACTTATTTTCTACTTTAAAGCCATCTGCTTCCTTATTCTTACCTTCAGCTACGACTGAGCCATCTGCCTTTACAATCATATCGGCCACAACATACTCATTGTACTTTGCTTCAATGTCACTCGCACTTTCCAAGCCACGAATATTGAGTGCTGCCAAGATTTGCTTTTTCTTATCAAGTGCAACATTCTGATCTTGAGTGGGCTTTAACGCTGAAGAAACGAAGGCAAGCAAGAATGCAACGATAACGACCATTACCGCCGCATAAATTATTGTGTATGAATTTTTATTTGTATTCATTATTCTTATCATTTAAGAGTCTATAAAAGGTCTTTAATTTCTTACCTTTTACACATCTATTACTTACCTGCTCGCTTTAAACGTTTATTAATGTTACTCTGAACAAAGCAGTAATCAATTAACGGAGCAAACATATTCATAAACAAAATTGCAAGCATCATGCCTTCAGGATAACCTGGATTAAGCACACGTATCAAAATAGCCAATGCGCCAATAAGGAAACCGTAAATATACTTACCCTTTTCTGTACGTGCACTTGTAACAGGATCGGTTGCCATAAACACAGCACCGAAGCAAAAACCACCCGTTACGATATGTTCATACCAAGGCATTTGCGCAACCTCGTTGTTTGCAAGCCCTATCATATTAAACAATACAGCTACGATTGCACCACCGACAAAAACACTTATCATGGTACGCCATGAGGCAATTTGAGTGTAAAGTAATATAATAGCGCCTAAAGCTATGGCTATCACAGAAGTTTCACCAATTGAACCAGGAATAAATCCTAATATCATATCGCTCAGACTTGCACTTGGGACTATACCAGCTGCTGCCTGACCTAAAGGAGTTGCCATTGTCGCGCCATCAGGTAAAGCATAGCCTAAACCGCAAATTTGCTCACCAGCAACCCATACCTTATCACCACTCATACTAGTAGGATAAGAGAAGAAGAGGAATGCGCGTGCTACCAAAGCAGGATTGAAGATATTCATACCCGTACCACCGAATATCTCTTTGCAGAAAATTACTGAGAAAGCTACAGCCAAAGCAATCATCCACAAGGGACAACCAACAGGAACAATTAAGGGAATTAAAATACCCGTAACAAGATAGCCCTCTTGTATTTCTTCATGCTTCCATTGCGCAACAGCAAATTCAATACCCAAACCTACTACGTACGATACGATTAGCTTAGGCAATACAAGTAAAAAACCATAAAAAAACATTGACCAGAAACTTGCTTCAGCTAATTTCCCTGCTGCAGCAGCATTCTGATAGCCAATATTATACATACCAAACAACAGAGCCGGCAACAATGCAATTACCACAAACGACATTATACGCTTTGAGTCAATCGCATCATGAATGCTCACACCATTACGTGAAGTTGTGTTAGGTACAAGCATAAAGCTTTCAAAGCCTTCAAACAAAGAATGGAAGGCCTTTAACTTACCACCCTCTTCAAAATTGGGACGTAACTTATCAAAAAGATCTTTTATCATATTTTTATGCGTTTTCTTTTCTTAATATATCAAGACCTTCACGCACGATGCGTTGCAGTTCAAGTTTTGAAGAGTCTATAAATTCAGCTACAGCGAAGTCCTCAGGAGCGACCTCATAAATACCTAAAGCCTCTTGACGGTCGATGTCGCCCGTAATAATAGCCTTAATTAGATAGCTTGGATAAATATCCATAGGGAACACGCGCTCATACTCCGCACTCATTATCATATGACGTTCACCGCCTTTAATACGACAATCAAGGTTATAAGCACGCTTCTTACCCAACAACCATGAGAAGTAGCTATGGCTAGTTGAGAAGGTGTTAATACGCGGTGCTATCCAACCAAAAGCCTCATTAACATCATCGCCCTCAGGTATAGCACAAACTTCTGTGCTAAAAGCACCTAAGAAATCATCAAGGCTTGATTTGTAACCTACGAATGGATTACCATTAATAATGCGTACATGTTCCGTAGTATTCAATTGCGTTCCAATCAAATCGCGCAAGGAAGCACCCATCAATGTTTCAACATAATGAGGTTGACCAACACAAGCACCAGCGATAGCAACACGACGTGTGAGTGAAACTTTTCCTGTACGTACCAAACGTCCCAAGACAATTACCATTTCAGCCCCCATTGTCCAAACTACTTCGCCTTTATTAACAGGAGATACATGATTAATATGTACACCAACGTTACCCGAAGGGTTGGGACCATCAAATACACTAACTTCAGCCTCTTCAATAGGTAATAATTCTGAGTTGATTTGGTCTGGACAAATACCTAAATGCACCTTTGCAATCTTAGCCAAAGTACGCACCCCAAGTTTAAAGTCCTGTTCCATTCCCTTTGACACAAAGCTAAAGTTTGCAGCCAAAGGCATTTTACTAAAAGTAGAAACAAAGATAGCCTTTGGCGCATCGTTAGGATTAGCAATAACATCATAAGGGCGTTGGCGTATAAAGGCAAACAAACCGCTTTGAAGCAGCAATACCTTTGCATCTTCAGCTGACATATTAGCCCAATCCTTTACTTCAAAGTCTTTAAACTCTTGTGTACCATTTGCTTTTATACGGAAGCGAAGCAACTTACGACGATTACCACGCTCAACACCCACCACGGTACCACTAACAGGCGATACAAAATGTATACGTTCTGTAGCTTTGTCAACGAATAAGGTCTGACCTGCTAATACGCTATCACCTTCTTTCACCACAGGGCGAGGCACTATTCCAGGAAAGTCTGTAGGCATCACAGCATATTCATCGCTCATTTGAGCCATTGCAAGCTGAGGTACAGCCTCACCTTTCAGCGTAAGGTCTAACCCCTTTTTAATTTTGTATAAGGTTTTCATGAATTAAAAAATATATTTTCGCGCAAAAATACATATTTAAAACGAATAATACGATATTTTAACCCTTTCATTTGGCGAGATGTCTGAAAAATAGCCCTTTTCCTTTGCTCATCAAATACGTTACAGTAACTTTGCAAGCCAAAAGTTCATTTGTACAATTAATCAATATGGAACAACAAGATTTAAATCAGACTCAAGTTCAACAAACTGAGAGTACGCAAGCCACTTCCTCTCAGATTCCCCCCATTCCCACAGAAACACCATCGCAACAACCGCCCAAAAGTAAGAAGAAAACACTTTATATCGTCATTGCTGTTTTAATCGTACTACTCATTGGAAGTGGTGCATGGTTCGTCTATGCGAACAATACCGCATCACAAGAGGAAATGGCTTACCAGATCCTTGAAAACAACGATAATCCACAAGACTATCAAGACTTTCTTGAGAAGTATCCCGATAGCGAACACGCTGACGAAGTACGTCAACGCTTAACAAAGTTAGAAGAGATGTTAGCTAAATGGAATACAATTGCTCTCTCTGACAATGTTAATGATTTTATCAATTTCAAGAATACCTACAACGACATTCAGTATGGCCGTTTATGTGATATAAAAATTGACTCGTTAGATTTCATCATTGCCCAAAAGCAAGGTACACTAGAAGCATACCAACATTACCTTGACTCACACCCTGACGGACGCTATGCCTCTGAAGCATCTATCGCACAAGGCACTTTGCGCGATCAAGAGGTTGACGAACAAGATCGCCAACAAATTTGCAGCGTCGTTACGGAATTCTTCAATGGCTTCGCATCACTTGACGACAATCGTATTTGCTCTAACATTGCTTCTACTATGGACAAGTTCCTTAAGCATAGCAACGTAAACAAGTCAAACGTGCTTTCAACTATACATGGTATGTTTAATGAACACATACAATCATGCCAATTCAATGTTAACCGTGACTTCCAAATTAAGCGTAATGGTTCGTCATACATTGCAACCTTTACAGTAGACCAACATATCGAACGCGATAATGAAGGTAAGACTTTTGGACAATACAAATGCACTGCAGTCATTAGCGAACAAATGCTTATCACGTCGCTTACAATGGACGAAATTTCGTCACAACAAAATAATTAGCAACTTGCTTTTTATATTAGTTTAATCATATAAATACGCATATACAACATGCTGACTATCAACTCTTACGAAGAATTTGAAAAATACCTTGGACAAGAACTTGGCAAGTCTGAATGGCTTGAAGTTGACCAAGATCGCATCAATGCTTTTGCCGATGCTACACTTGACCACCAATGGATTCACGTTGACCCTGAAAAGGCTAAAAATGGACCTTTTGGTCAAACCATTGTACATGGTTACCTAACCCTCTCACTCCTCCCCTACATGTGGGAACAAATCATCAAGGTAAACAACCTGAAGATGATGGTAAACTACGGCATGGATAAGATGAAATATGGTCAAGCCGTACTCAGCGGGCAAAGCATTCGCTTAGTTGCTACATTGCATAGCATTGCTAACCTTCGTGGTATCTGCAAGGTAGAGATTAAGTTCACCATTGAAATCAAAGATCAAAAGAAGCCTGCCCTCTCGGGTATTGCCACCTTCCTTTATCACTTCAACTAAAAGTAACGGACATTCATACGCAAAGGGCATACAAGTAAGCCACTTGTATGCCTTTTGCGTTTCACCCCAATTACGATGGACACTTACTTAACCTTAAAAACATCTGCTGAAACCCAATTAACCGAGAAAAGATCCAAATTTTTAGCCTTTGCCCTACACGTCGCCTCAGAAGAGGAGGCTAAAGAAATGATTTCTCTTTACAAGAAAGAATACTATGATGCCCGCCACGTTTGCTATGCTTATGTTATAGGAAATGAATCCGAAATCACGCGAGCTAACGACGATGGAGAGCCAAGTGGTACTGCAGGGCGTCCTATATTAGGTCAAATTCTTTCGCGCAGCCTTACATACACGTTAGGAATTGTCGTACGCTATTTCGGAGGAGTAAAGTTAGGCACAGGCCCTTTGGGAGTAGCTTATAAAACTGCCATTGGAGAAGCCTTAGATGAAGCAGAAAAAATAGAAAAAATCGTTACCCATACATTTATCATTTATACTCCATACACTGAAGCAGACATCGCCATGCGTTTTATTCGGGAAGCAAAAGCAGACATTATACAACGTAATTATGATGAACAGGGAACATTCTTAACGATTGAGATAAGAAAAGATGACGAATTAGCATTACGTGAAAGGCTTTCCAAAATACTAACATTAAAATTTATAGGCAAAGAAAATGATGAATAACATTACATTTGAACCATTAAAAGATACAGACTTACAATACGCATGTCAACTATATGAAGAAGCTTTTCCAATAGAAGAACGTCGCGATACGTCCGAATGGTTACTTCAAAACAAACAAAATCCGCTATTTAACATTCTATGCATTAAGCAAAACCAAACCTTTCAAGGTATACTTAGCTATTGGACATTTGAGTCTTTTCACTACATTGAACACTTTGCCATATCACCTCAGCAACGAGGACATGGCATTGGCTGTGCTGCGTTAGAACTCTTCATGACAACACGCACACAATATCCAATCATTCTCGAAGTAGAACCAGACGTAAATGATACCACGCATAGACGTATTCTATTTTATAACAAACATCGTTTTCACATCATTGAACATCCCTACTTACAACCATCATATCATAAAGGAGGCTCCCCTTTCCCACTGAACATCATGTGTAACGATGTGAACTTTGCAAATCACAACTTTAACAACATTGTAAGAACAATTCACCAACAAGTATATCACTATACCAAATAGGAGCTGCAAATTTCCTTACATAGATTTACTGCAGCCTATACTTACGGCCAATTCTGATACCGTCTGCTTATTTTCTTGGCGTATAGGTCAATTTGCAGGATTTTAAAAACGACTTATAGTTCAATAGGCCAAAATGCGGGATGAAATCATATCTCATATATGCATTTTACGGAATAGCAAAAAAAAAAGCACGCAGCTATATGGCTCGTGCTAAATGTTGTTAGTTTTGGTGTCTTAACAAGTAGGAGGAAGGTTACTTCAATGAGATAGTAAGGTCCTTTTCGCCTTCTACTACATTGAGCTTGCCCTCACGGAGCAACCAACCAAGACCGAGGAAAAGATCCTTGTCAGAACGAGTCTTGATAGCCTTCTTCAATTCTTTACTCGTAAGTTCACCACCCTCGTTAAGGGCTTCCCAAATCTTGCCAGCTAAAGCGCCAGCCTTTTCTTCGAACATACTATAAATTATGTTAGTTAAACATGGTTGAGAGGAATGCGGTTGTTAACATTACCCCTTTAAAACGATAGCAAAGGTAAGGAAAGTTAAGTGAAAGGAAAAATTTTTTACTGAAAATCAATACTTTTCAACCCTTAAGGCTATAATTTGCCTTATAAAGTTCTCAAAATCTAAGGATAAAGTACTATATTAGCATAGTATTTTTATGAATAAACACTTTTCTTATGAATAAATCGAAAACTCTCACCGTATATAATGCCTCGGCAGGCTCGGGTAAGACGTATACGTTGGCCTTAAAATACATAGCACTAGCCTTAAAAGGCGAAGCGTTTGATAACGAAGAGATGGGACGCACGGAATATCGCTTTAGCAAGAACGACTATACGCACATCCTCGCTGTGACTTTTACTAACAAGGCTACGGCCGAGATGAAGGGGCGCATACTGAAGTACCTCTTTGCGTTGGCTAATCCTAGCTTTAGAGAGGCCGACGACTTGGGGTTTCTGCAAAAGATTATGGTCGAGACGTGTTTGACGGAGGCTGAGGTGCAACGCCGCTCGGCTGAAACGTTGGAGGCCATTATGCAAGATTATGACCACTTTAAGGTAGAGACGATTGACTCCTTCTTCCAAACGTTGCTCACCAGTATGGCACACGAAATGAACCTGCCTCGCGGCTTTAAGGTCGACCTTGATGATAAGGCTTTGGTGGCTGACGCAGTGAATAACTTCTTAATAAAACTCAAAGGCGACAGCAAGGGACGTAGCGCGATGAAACGCGTCATTTCCCTCCTCAATGACTACATTGAGCAAAAGAATAAGTGGGACATTAGCAAGGAACTGACCAAATTCGCGCAAGAGAACCTCTTTAAAGACCTAATGATGAATAAGGAGGAGGTGCTAACGGCGTATATGAATGGCGACGCATCGCAACTCTATGAGCTACGCACGCGACTGCGCAATAAGATAAAGGAGATTGATACTGAACTCAAACAGCGCTGCAATGAAATAAAAAAGTTAATAGGCAGAATAGCGGCAAAGCCACAATACCAGGAGGATAAGACGCTAAAGATTTCGCCTATTGTAACGTATATAGAGAGGGTCTTAAATCATACGCTATTCCCCGTCGAAAAGGGTAATACTTCTGCTCCTGCTCTTATAAAGAAAATGACTGATGCAAGTTTACTTAAAGACTTGGTGGGCGAATTGCTGTATGCTCCTTTTAAAAAGAAGAATAAGAACTATACGGATAATGATTTATTATCACTCATTGAACAGACGTTTGAGTTGAGCGAACTTTGCAGCAAATATCAGGTAGTTTACAGCACTTGCCACCTCACGCTGCAAAAGCTAAGCACACTGAGCCTATTGAGCGATATCAGTCAGGAGGTAAAGCGACTCACGGCCGAACGTGGTACACACCTATTGGCCAACACGCCCCAACTGTTTGGTCGCATGGTCAAGGCCGAGGACGCTTCGTTCATATACGAGCGCTTGGACACTACGCTGCGCCACATTCTGATAGATGAGTTTCAAGATACTTCGCACGCTCAGTGGCAAAACTTTAAGTTACTCATTAGCGAGATGTTGAGCCAAGGGCAACAATGTATGTTGGTAGGTGACGTTAAGCAGAGCATCTATCGCTGGCGCGGTGGCGATTGGGGCATTTTAGGTAATATCGACACTGAAGAAGGCATTGGCCGCTATGTTGACCGTTTGCCCAAAATGGTGAACTATCGTAGTCAACCGCTCATTGTGCGCTTTAATAATGCTTTCTTTATGAAGGCGGCCTCGTACTGCGACTGCAACTCGTCTACGCGCACTGAGGGGGAAGTAGAATGGACGGTACCTCAAAATTGGCAAGAAGCTATCTATGAGGGGGATCTGAAGAACAAGTTTGCTGAGGGCGAAAGCGAGGATACCTTAGTTGAGCAACGCAGCACAACCACCGAGGCACAAGGGGGAGATAAGAGCACAACACAACACGTTATACCGATGAAGAGAATTTATCAAGACGTGGTACAAATAGCTAATAAAGGGGGCAGCGAAGTGGGCAAACCTAATGGCTACGTGTTCATAAAGTTGCTTGACAATGATTACGAGGAGCAAGCACTTAAAGAATTGAGTCAAAAGATTGACTTAGTAAAGAAAGAATGCCAAATTGAATATAAAGATATGCTCATATTGGTGCGCAAAAATCGTGAAGCAAAAAAGGTGGTTGACTATATGCAAGACAAGCGCCCCGACTTGCCCTTAACGACCGAAGAAGCTTTTATGTACAGTGCATCGAACATGGTTAACTGCTTGGTGAATATCCTGAAGTTTATAAACGATATGGATGCGCTAAAGGCCGAGATCGATAATGCGCTAACCGAAGAGGATAAGGCCAATGCTATAAAGAAGTACGATGAAGGTGCCGATTACCAACTTTCCCTTTTCCGCCTTCAGCAATGTTATGACAACTTGACGGAAACGGCTCAAAAGAAGGGGGACGACACTACTGACTATGCAGCTGTGCTGAGCAAGTTTATGGACAAGCTAAAGGATGAGCAATGGCGTACGGAGTGTCACCACATTCCGCTATACGAACTGCTGCAAATATTTATGCGCGACCTCGCATTTGACGAGTTGAACAATCGGGGGCTGTTGGGGCAAGCGACTTATTTGCACAGCTTTATGGACGAAGTAGTAGCTTTTGCCGACGAGAAGACATCGGATATTGCAAAATTCGTTGCCTACTGGGAGGAGTCGCTCGCCACGAAATCGATTGCTACCAACGCATCAGACGCTATTAGCGTGATGACCATTCACAAAGCGAAAGGATTGGAAAAACATACGGTGTTTATACCTTTCGGCAATATGGACTTGGAGAGCGATAAGGCAGGAATGCTTCCAGCCACACTTACGTGTGACGTAACAGAGATTACGAGACACAACGCTGAAGCTAAGGAGCTATTGGGAGAGCTGCCTGTCATACCTATTACTATGGGTAAGGAGATGGACAATTCGTTCTATCACGATTGTTATGCCTACGATCACTTGCAACAACGCGTGGACAATCTTAACACGCTCTACGTGGCCTTTACGCGCGCTGGCACTAACTTGTTTGTTTGGAGTCAGGATAAGAAGAAGGGAACGCAAACTACCTCAGCCTTACTAAAAACTTTTGTTAGCAATGAGGAGGCAAAGATAGATGAAGAAGATCAAAAGCCTTACTACGAGTTTGGCAAACTTGAACCTCTCCCTCAAGCAGCGCCCAAGACTGATGAAGCGAAACAAGAATTAAAGGCAAACGTCAACCCTTTTGATGACAACGTGAAACCAGAAGACGTTGAGATAGCACTGCAACCAAGCCATTTGCAGAACGTGCAGTTTGTGCAGTCGGCAGAAGCTAAAGAGTATATGGGGCTACTGCCCGAAAAGGATGCCCAAAAAGAAGTGGCGCGCCAACGTGGTAAGTTTTATCACGACCTATTGTCGCGCATAGATACACTCGACGACTTGCCTCGCGCATTGAACGACTTGGTGACAGAAGGTATAATTACCGAAAGCGAAAAGGCTAAGCACGAGGCTTATGTTAGGAAATGCATTACGAGCAATCCGATGTACAATAAGTGGTTTGACGGTTCGTATCAGCTTTATAACGAATGCGACATATTCTTATTAGCCTCTAACGGCACAATGAAGGTACGTCGCCCCGACCGCGTAATGATTAATGACCACGAGGTGATTATCGTTGACTACAAAACAGCCAAGGATCACGAAGGCTATGAGAGCCAAGTGAGCGAATATCGCGACTTGCTGCATAAGATGACAGGTTTGCCCGCTACGGCTTACTTGTGGTACTTAGAAACAGGCAAATGTCATAGTGTATAGTTAGGAGTTTTAAGGTTATGAGATTATAAAGTTAGTTAGAGTGTTCCATTCTATATACACCAAAAACTGGAACAGCAAATAGGACACCTTAGTTGGTAGCCTTCTGCATAATATGACTTCGCAACATCATTAATACTTACATTCCTTATTCACATCAAAAGAAACGCAATAAATAATGAATACATTCTTAAAACTTGTGGCAAAGTCGCTGTTGGCCCCCTTTGAGGGGGAGCAGATGATTGACTTGAGCAAGATAATTATCATATTTCCGAACAAGCGTGCCTATTTGTTTTTGAACAAATATTTAATGGAACTGTGCGACGGACGACCTATCTGGGCGCCTACGTATAAGTCTATCAGTGAGTTCTTTAAGGAGCAAGCTCCTGTGGTGAAAGTAGAAGACAAGATTAACACCATAGCACGTTTGTTTAGACATTACAAGAGGCTGGTCAACCCGAATGCCACACTTGACAACTTTTATGGTTGGGGCGAACGCATACTGAACGATTTTGATGACGTCGACAAGAACATGGGCCCTGCCGAAAACATCTTTTGCGACCTTAACGACTATCAAACGCTCAGCACACAAGATGATTGGTTGGACAGCGAGGCTGATCGTGAAGAATTGGAAACCTTCTTTGGCAGTTTCTCAAACGAAAGGCAAAGCGAGGTGCGCGAGAGCTATAAAAGGCTTTGGAAGCAATATCATACGCTCTACAACGACTTGCGTACGGAGCTAAGGTGTAAGGACTTGGCCTACGAGGGTATGCTATACCGAGAAGTGGTAGAAGAATTGGAGCGAGACCACGAGGAGGGCCAACCGCTCAGTCTTAAATCAAAGTTTAGAGGTCGTACCTTTGTGTTTGTAGGCTTTAACGTGCTCGACCGCGTTGAGGAACATCTATTCCGTCTGCTTCAAGACGAAGGCATTGCTCGCTTCTATTGGGACTACGACACTTATTACGTTGAAAAAAGAAGGGATAAGTATGTAGCTAAAAACGAGGCGGGCATATTCATGGCACAAAACCTAAACAACTTTGGTAATGAACTTGAACGTGGCGACCTAGAGGACGTCAGCTTTGACAATATAAGCCGCTTTGCCGCTCATGACGGTAAGAATCAACTCACGTTTGTACAAGCCGACACGAATGCTATTCAGGCACAATATATTGCGTCATGGCTGAACGATAAGAACACGCCACACATCGACCCTACACATGCGAACCAAACAGCCGTGGTGTTGGGCGATGAAACAATGTTACAACCCACCTTGCATGCGTTGCCTATTGCTGCTAATGGGAAGGTAAGCAAGGGCGTAAATGGTACAGCACCTTCGTATTACGTAAACATAACAAAGGGCTTCCCCGTCAACTATACTTCGGTCTATGCTGATTTGGTGCGACTTATGGAGCAGGTGTTGAGCGGTGTTCCCTACGATGAGGAGGGGCATGCCCCTACACTGCACTCGTTGCCTACAATCGACGAGATGATAGCGGTGTTAAAGGCATTTCAAGCCCAATTGCGACAAACAGCAGAAGCCGCGGCTCACACTGAAAATGATGCCGAGTACGAGGAAGATAAGGTGGAGGGCGAGACGTGGCTCAACATTTTGCATACAGAGTCGACTTGCCACCTTGATAAGTTGATTAACAAGTTTATTAGTTTGCTTGAAAATGACGAACACCTATTAGCACAAGAGGGCAATAGCAGGGTAGCTTGCCTGAGCTATAAGATGTTGTTTAACTTGATGAGACAGAGCATGCAGCAAAGTCAGGTTCCCTTCCATGGTGAACCAGCTATTGGACTACAGGTAATGGGTGTACTCGAAACACGTTGTTTGAATTTTAAACATGTGCTCTTACTCTCAGCCAACGAGGGCGTATTGCCACAAAAGGCAAACGACGCTTCGTTCATTCCCTTTATCATTCGTAAGCACTATGGACTAACCACATTTACGCGCAAGACAGCGGTATATGCTTACTACTTTTACCGCTTGCTGCAACGAGCCGAAACGGCAACCATGGTGTATAACTGCTCTACGCAAGGCACGCATCGTGGCGAAATGACACGATTTATGCGACATTTGCTAACCGACGGCAAAATGGCCAGCTGCATTCACCGCATTCATCTCATATCGGAGCCGAAATGCTCTGAAGCCGTGGCCGACATTGAAATAGACAAGAAGTTGCAAATCCGTCGCTTCTCTCCTTCGGCACTCAACGTTTACTTACACTGCCCACGCGAGTTTTATTATCATTACGTAGCTAACATTCAAACTCCCGACGACCGCAAGGGCATTATCGATGCGCGCGACTTTGGAACCGTGGTGCATAGTGTGGCCGAACACTTCTACAAAGATCACCCTCATGGGGTAAACGCAGAGGAACTAGAAGCACTGCTTAACGACTCATCGGAGAATGGAATTAATCATTTTATAAAAGAAGCCTTTAAAGAGGGGCATGTCACATCGCTCGACTATACCGAAGAGTTGGTGCGCAAAAACGTGATAGACCTGCTTAAATACGATGCGAGCGAAAAGCCCTTGTTGGACGAATTTGACTTTTTAAGAGGCGAGTTTGATGCCAGTGCTACATTTGATGTGAAGAACCATGAAACAGGTGAACTCGAACAAGTTACGATTTATGGCTCAGTTGACCGTATGGATATGGCCTACTTTAAAGGCGATAGTGGCTTTAACTCAGCCCGAACACTGCGCATCATTGACTACAAGACGGGAGGACACGTGCTTGAGGCTAAGAACATGAACGAATTATTCAACAATCGCTTAATTGAAGGCGGAAAAGAGATTACTGAAGGCGACAAAAGCCCCAAGTATCTGTTCCAAGCCTTTGTATACAGCTTGCTCATGTTAAGAAATCCGCATGGGGCAGGCTCAGAAAAAGACCAGCCAGACGTTGAGAACGTTATAAAGGGGGCACCTATTGTACCAGCTCTCTATTACATTGGACACATGGGCGATGACGATTTTGTGCCCTACTTAACGGTGAATGGTACGCTTGTAACTGACTTTAAAGCCCAATTCGCCGATGAATTTGAAGAGAAGCTGAAGTTATTATTAGAGAAGATTATTGACCCTAAGAATGATTTCCCCTGCGCCGAAAGTGACAAAGCTTGCAGTTTTTGCAACTATAAGCAATTGTGCGCTAAAGGACGAAATACGTTTTAGTTGACAAGTCAACGCAAACAAACATAAAAGATGTATAACATTAAAATAGACGAAAACTTTAAAAAGCTTTGCATAACCTTGCGTGGTGCAATGATTTTGGCTAAGATAAAGAACACTGAGTCGTCAGAGGCTTTGTGGGAAGAAATAAAGCAAGAAGAGAATAAACTCTTGGCCTCCTATACAACCGAAAGCATAAAAGGGCGTTCGGGCATTGCTGCTACACGGCAGGCTTACAAGCAGTTTGGCAAGGATCCAAGCCGTTATCGGCCTGCTTGCGAACAATTGGCTCGTCGAGTGTTACAAGGTAAAGGATTGTATCATGTCAACACGGTGGTGGACATACTCAATCTCGTATCGCTCGCGTCAGGCTATTCAACGGCTGCGCTTGATGCAGCCCACATTGTTGGCAACAACATTACATTGGGCATTGGACGTGCTGGCGAGCCGTATGAGGGCATTGGACGTGGGGTACTGAATATTGAACATTTGCCCGCTTATCGCGATGAAATGGGGGCTTTTGCTACACCTACAAGTGATTCTACGCGTACGATGCTTGCGCTTGACTCTACCCTACTGCTTGTTATCATTAATGGCTATGACGGCGATGAAATGTCTCTAAAGCAAGCTGCTGACTATACGCAACAATTGCTAAAGGATTATGCTGAAGGGTGTGACTTTGAAGTGGCGTATTACTAATTATGACTCTGTAAAGAATTGCAGTTTAAAGAAATACCTCCAAAGTAAAAATTTAAGTTTCGGATTTAACAAGAGCGGGCTGAAATAGGCATTTGGGTTACGTATATTTTACCTTTGCATATTTTATGTTTCATGTTTCATTTTTATGTTTCAACTTATTGATTATCAATACTTTTGAAGGCTGAAACATACGGCTTTTATGTTTCATTTTTAGTTTCAATGTTTCATTCTAAAAACACTGAGGGAGAAAAACAAAAACACTGTGGGAGCGATTCAAAAACACTGAGGGAGCGTGAAAGCGCTCCCTCAGTGTTTTGAAAAATGAAACATGAAACTAAAAATGAAACATTAAAGTCGTATGTTTCATTTTTTGAAATGTTTGATATTCAATAAGTTGAAATAAAAAAATGAAACATGAAAGATAAATCAAAGGTTATGAAAACGTATAGAGATGTGTGAGATAAACTGCAATTTATCGGACTTTCATGTTTTACTTCGACTATAGATTTTTTATGTCGAAGCAATACCCTAAAGTTGCTTAGAACGCACGAAAAGGGCCTTTACGGACGTGTTTAGTTAAAAGAAAGGCATTTTTAGAGGCCATAAAAAGCAACGTTACAAAGAAATGTAGTAACTTTGCATATATATAATATAATACACAATTTAAAATCAATGATAACAGACGACGACAGAATTATTAAAGTCAATATAGAAGAAGAAATGAAGTCTTCTTATATTGACTACTCTATGTCGGTGATCGTGTCGCGCGCACTCCCCGATGTGCGTGATGGCTTCAAGCCCGTTCACCGCCGCATCCTCTTCGACATGATGGAGTTGGGCATTACGCACAACAAGCCCACTCGTAAGTCAGCCCGCGTTGTGGGTGACGTACTCGGTAAGTACCACCCACACGGTGATAGCTCAGTATATGGTGCCTTGGTACGTTTGGCTCAACCCTGGAATATGCGTTACACGTTGGTTGAAGGTCAAGGTAACTTCGGTTCAATGGACGGTGACTCTGCTGCCGCTATGCGTTACACTGAGGCGCGCCTCTCACCCGTTGGCGAGGCTATGATGCAAGACATTGAGAAGGAAACGGTCGATATGGACCGCAACTTCGATAATACACGTGACGAACCCAGCGTAATGCCAACGCGCATTCCTAACTTCTTGGTGAATGGTGCCAGCGGTATTGCAGTAGGTATGGCTACAAACGTGCCTACCCACAACTTGGGTGAGGTGATTGACGGCTGTGTGGCCTATATTGACAATCCCGACATCACAATTAGTGAATTGATGCAGTATATCAAAGCACCTGATTTTCCTACGGGTGGTTACATCATGGGTATGCAAGGTGTGCGCGATGTTTACGAGACGGGGCGTGGTCGCATCATCATGCGTGCAAAGACTGATATTGAGTCGGGACCTCAGCACGACACCATCGTCGTATCGGAACTTCCCTACGGACTGAATAAGGAAGAGTTGGTGAAGTTTATCGGTCAGTTGGCTGCTGAGAAACGCATTGACGGTATCTCTAACGTAAACGATGAGAGTGATAAGGACGGTATGCGCATTGTTATTGATGTAAAACGCGATTTCAATGCCAATGTCGTATTGAACAAACTGTTCAAGATGACAGCTTTGCAAACTTCCTTTGCCGTTAACTGCATTGCTTTGGTTCACGACCATGCTCATAAGGCAGGCCGTCCGCAACTGCTTACGCTGAAGGACTGCATCAAGTACTTTATCGAACATCGTCACGACGTAGTCATTCGCCGTACACAATACGATCTGCGCAAGGCACAAGAGCGTGCCCACATCTTAGAAGGCTTAATTATTGCTTCTGACAACATTGACGAGGTTGTACGCTTAATTCGTGCTTCGAAGAATCCACAAGAGGCGATTGAAGCCTTGAAGAATCGCTTCGGACTTGATGACGTTCAAGCTAAGGCTATCGTTGATATGCGTTTGGCTCAACTCACCAACATTCAGCAAGAGAAGTTGCACGAAGAGTATGAAGAGATTGAGAAGCGCATTGCTTACTACGAACAAATCTTGAGCGACGACGACCTCTGTCGTCAAGTAATGAAGGACGAACTCATCGAAGTAAAAGAGAAGTTTAGCGACGAGCGCCGCACACAAATCTGCCTTTCTTCTACGGAGTTCAACCCCGAAGACTTCTATGCTGACGATGAGGTAGTTATCACCATTTCTCACTTAGGTTACATCAAGCGCACACCGCTTAATGAATTCCGCGCACAAAGTCGCGGTGGCGTAGGTTCGAAGGGTGGTAGCACGCGTGACTCTGACTTTATCGAGTACATCTATCATGCAACGATGCACAACACGATGCTCTTCTTCACAGCAAAGGGACGCTGCTACTGGCTCAAGGTGTACGAACTGCCCGAAGGAGCTAAGAACGCAAAGGGACGCGCTATTCAGAATATGCTCAATATCGATGCTGACGACAGCATTAATGCTTGCTTGCACATTCGCAAGTTGGCCGACGCAGACTTCTGCCAGAGCCACTACGTTATGTTCTGTACGAAGCAGGGCATTATTAAGAAGACTTGCTTGAGCGAATACTCACGTCCACGCACGAATGGTGTGAACGCTATCAACATTCGTGAGGACGACAAGGTGGTAAGCGTTGTGCTGACCAACGGCTCTGACGATATTATCATGGCCAACCGCAATGGCCGTGCTATTCACTTTAACGAAGATGCAGTTCGCCCCATGGGCCGTACTGCAACGGGTGTACGCGGTATGCGACTTGATGAGGACGACCCCACGGACGAAATCATCGGCATGATATGCGTCAACGACCCTGAGAAGGAGACCGTACTCGTTGTGAGCGAGAAGGGTAAGGGCAAGCGTTCTGTCGTAAGCGACTACCGTGTAACAAACCGTGGCGGTAAGGGTGTAAAGACACTTAACATCACGGAAGATACGGGCAAGGTGGTAGCTATCAAGGCCGTTGCTGAAGAGGAGGACTTGATGATTATCAATAAGAGCGGTATTACCATTCGTCTTCACATCAGCGGCGTGAGCGTATTGGGTCGCGCTACACAAGGCAACCGACTGATTGACCTCAAGAAACGCAACGACGTTATTTCGAGCGTATGTCTCGTTCCTGCCGACGAAGAAGAGGAGAATGAAGAGGTCGAAGCTACGGAAGTAACGACTGAAGGTGAAGCCACCACTGAGGCTACAACCGAAACGAGTGCTACTGACGCTACTAACACAGCTGAGGAAGACCAATCTACGGACGAAGCGTCTCATGGACTCTTTGACAACGTGGAAAAATAAAATACAGAGTCTTTAGGTTTATGGGGGATAGAATTTAATTCATAACCTCATAACCTAAAAACTTTAAATCAACATAGTTACACTACATTTCTAACCAAAACAACATCAAATGAAAAAGTTAATTCTATGCTTGGCCGTTATCTTAGGTGGCATGGGAACGGCTTCTGCTCAGTCTGACCAACACATTGGCTCTTACAAGGCCAACGACATGGTTAGACGCGCTGACAATTTAATGAATCAACGCACTCAGGAGGCTTACGAGCAATCACAACAGCTTTATAAGGATGCTGAGGCTCAACTCCAAAGCGACATCGAGAAGGCGAAGGCTGACGGCAAAATGGATAAGTTGGCATTGCTCTATCTGCAAAACGCTGACTTGCAAAACAAGTTTTTGAGTCCTACCATGACCAACGCCTCTAACGGCATGCCTTTCGACACGTTGGCATTCTGTAAATACGTTGACAGAATTATTGAGTCATTCAACACCGCTGCTAAATATAACGTAACACCTAACGCAAAGGGTAAGGTGAAGACCGACCAATTCGTTACGCTCCGCACGAAGTTGGGTATCAACTCTATGTTGACTTACTACTACAACTGCGGTGCTTTTATGGACGCTATGGGTAAGAAACAAGAGAGCGTTGACTACTTCCAAAAGTACGTTGACCTGCCCGGTACTTCACCCGTATTTACAAAGGCTGAAAGCGACTCTATCTACAAGGCTCAGGCCAAGATTTACAACACGGCTCGCTTCAATTTAGCTTTGCAGAACTTCTACTTGAAGAATTGGGACAAGGCGATCGAATGCTGCGACGTTGCGTTGAAAGACACCGTTGGACTCCACGACCTCTACCTCATCAAGATTAACGCATACGGTGAGAAGAAGGACTCTGCTAACTGGCAAAAGACGCTCATCGAGGCTTACAACCGCACTGGCAAGGAGAGCTTCATGCAGAACCTCATCTACTACTACATTCAGAGCAACAAGATAACTGAAGCAACCGAAATGGCAAACAAGCTGGTTACTGACGATCCCAATAGCAAGTTGGCATGGTTTATGAAGGGTGCTATTGAATTGAACGTAAAGAAGGACTATGCCGCTGCTATTGCAAGTTGTGATAAGGCGCTTGCTATCGATCCTAACTACAAAGATGCCCTTTTTAATAAGGGAACGGCTTACATCAACGATATCTATGACCAAACGCATGGTGGTAAGAAATTCCAATACATTGGTACAAACCGTCGCATCACAGGTAAGGCTTCTGACGGCTCTTATCAAAAGCAAAAGGCCATTTATGACAAAGAAGTCGCTTACGTAAAGGGCTATTACGAGAACGCATTGAAGTGTATGGAACGCGTTCGCGAGTTGGCTCCTAACGAAGCTAAGCGCTGGGCACCTTCTCTTCAGATGGTTTACAGTGCTTTAGGTCAGAAGAACAAAGCGAAAGAAATGGACGACTTACTTGACGCTGCTAATAAAGCTGGTAACTAATCGGTTAGAGGTTTGAAGGTTATAAGTAGGTGTTCAAAATTAGTTGATATGAATTGGTGCAGTATTTCGTTTAGAAACATAGGTTGAAGAGGGAGCGTAGCGGGCTACGTGACCGATGAAACCTATGTTTCTGGGCGAAAGAATGCGCCAAGGCATATCGACTAATTCTGAACATGATTATATAAACTAATTTTGAATACCTACTTAAGGTTATAAAGTTAATTTAGTTGATTATCAACGTAATGTAACTTTATAACCTCATAACTTTCAAACTGAAAACCGAATCATAAGAACACCCCTATAAAAACTACCTTTACTTAACAATGAAATCGCTCCTTTTATCATTTTTGCTACTGCTTATGCTTCCTTGCTCGGCACAAAAGGCGTTTAAGCCCGTTACGAATGCATTGAAGGCAAAGAATTATAAGGAGGCTATTCAACAGATTAATAAGTTGCGTGCCGACTCTACGTATCGCAACAACTTGAAATTGTGCCTTTACAGCATAGAGGCAAACCGTGGATTGAACAATGCCGAGAATACTAAAATCTATTTGAAAAAGAGTTACGATACGATTGCTTTCTTCTCAACCACCAACGAAATTATTCGCGAGGCTATACAACTTAACTTATTGGAGAGAGAACTTGAGAAACAAGAGGGTAAAAAGCCTAAGCAAACGCGCTTGGTGTGCGAACAGTTGCAGAAATACTTTCCCAACTTGAATGCCGCCGCACGCTATTATTATAAAAAAGAAAAATATAAGGAGGCAATGCCTTACTTACGCACTTGCCTTGACTTACCACATACAGAGTTAGGACAATCGGCTCATCTCTCTACACGAGGCGACGAACAGAATGCTATCTTTTACTTGATTAGTGCTTTTTGCATAAAACAATATGGCGAGGTGACGCGCTATGATAGCTTAGCACTCTCCCCCGTTGCCACTCGCCCCACCATAATGAAGTATTTGTCCTTGACAGCTGAAGCGGAAACGGATACAACTACTTATCATCGTCAACTGTGCGAGGGGTGGAAGGTTTATCCTCATGATGCCTTCTTCTTTACGCGATTGGCCGACTTTTACAATCGCAACAAGTCGTTTAACCAGACCTTATTGCTATCGGCTCAGCAGCTTAAAATGGACTCTACTTACACGGCTGCCTATATGGCGCAATGTGTAGCTTATTATGAATTGCAACAATATGATAGTTGCATCGTGAGTGCACAACATACATTAGCCTGCGACTCTACTTATGCCGAGGCTCACTATTATATTGGTGCATCTTACGTTAATAAGGTGAAACTTATCAACTTGCCCGACCATATCACATCGCGTGCTTATAAGAAGGCTTTGGCCGAACAACAAGAGTTATACAAACTTGCTGAACCTGAATTAGAGACTTATCAACGCATGGCACCGCAAGCACAAAAGCAATGGGCGCCTTTACTCTATAAGGTGTACTTGGCACTAAATCGTGGCAAGAAGTTTGCCGAGATTGAAAAGCTAATGCAATAGTAGCATTTAGATGTGCGTACTGGTATTAGTTGTCAAATTGCAGTTTAGCAAATAGACAAGAATGAGCATTAAGGTGCACTTCGCGCCTTAATGCTCATTCTTGTCTATTTGCTAAACTGCAATTTGTATCTGTTTTCCAAAAAAGAGATTATACCCACACAATTCGTTATAGAACTTGTATGTATCGTAATTGGACTATACTAAGGCATTGTTCTTTCCTTCGGGAAAGATGACTTGTGGCTTAAAAGTCTTTGCTTCGTCAGGTGTCATCTGTGCGTAAGCCATAATGATAACTTCATCACCTACTTGGAAGAGACGCGCTGCTGCACCGTTTAAGCAAATGCAGCCTGACTTTCGTGGTCCAGCGATGATATAAGTGACGACGCGTTCGCCATTCATGTTGTTTACCACTTGCACTTGTTCGCCAGCTATCATGCCACATGCGTCCATTAAGTCCTCGTCAATGGTAATACTGCCCATATAGTGGAGGTTGGCCTCAGTTACAGTGGCACAATGAATCTTTGATTTGAGTAGCGTGAGTAGCATTTATTCTTCTTTGTATTTGATGTTGTCAATTAAGCGCACGGGGCGAGCACCGCAATAAACTGTGATACAACCAACAATGTAGGCGGCATCGTCCCATGATGAAACGGGTTGGAGCGTAATGCCGTTTACAATTTCAAAATATTCGACTTCAAGTCCTTTGGTGGCGTTCAAAGCGCCTACAACGAGGTCGTGTGTCTCTTTGACCGTATGTAATTTGGCAAATTCAACGCTCGTCTTTAGTGCTTGTGAAATGCAAACCGCAATGCGCTTCTCACTTTCGCTCAAAAGCGTATTGCGTGAGCTAAGTGCTAATCCGCTCTCCTCGCGAACAATGGGGCAGGGGCGGATTTCAACAGGTAGGTTGAGGTCTTTGACCATGGCGCGAATGACGGCAATTTGCTGAAAATCCTTCTCACCAAAGTAAGCGCGGTCGGGATTGACCATGTAGAAGAGTTTGCTTACAATCTGACATACGCCGTTGAAGTGGCCAGGGCGACGAGGACCTTCCATTACCGTGTCAATAGGAGGGTAAGAGAAGTGACGCGTGTCGGGTTCGGGGTAAACCTCCTCGACGCTTGGTGCAAAAACGTAAGTGGCACCAAGTGATGCTAACAATTCGCAGTCAGCATCTAACGTACGCGGATAGTTCTTTAAGTCGTTTTTATCGTTGAATTGAGTAGGGTTGACGAAAACGCTAACAACGGTAACGTCATTTTCGCTTACAGAGCGCTTAACCAGTGAAGCATGACCTGCATGCAGTGCACCCATGGTGGGAACTAAACCAATCTTCTTACCTTCAGAGCGTGCTTCCTTTAGTGCAGCTTCAAGGTCTTTTTTTGTGTTGAAGACTTTCATTGTTTGTTTTTGTGACATTTTAGGTAAGGGCTTCTCATATTGGGGCTGTCTGTTGTTCTCGATAGCTAATGAAAGCACCTCATATCGTTGAAAGTGCAAAATAACACATTTATTGCCAAATAAGCGGCTTTTTGAACTATTATTCTGTGTTTTTTAACAGTGCCAGAACGAAAACCCGCGTGCAAGGCCGTCAGTATCAGTTTTTTTTGTTAACTTTGCAAGCGTAAGAATAGACTGCTTTGGTTGAATAATGAGGTAAAATAAGAAGAATAAAACGTTATTGATAGCAAGTGGTTTATATAAAAACAAAGTAAATGAAGTCAAAGAAAGTATTGTTCATAACGCAGGAGATGATTCCTTATGTACCTGAGAGCGCAGTGGCTCTTGATGGTCGTCAGTTACCACAGGCTTTGCAAGAAAAAGGCTGTGAAATTCGCACATTCATGCCTCGTTGGGGTATTATTAATGAGCGTCGTAACCAATTGCATGAGGTAATTCGCTTGTCGGGTATGAACATCATTGTCGACGATATCGATCATCCTCTTATTATTAAGGTGGCCTCAATTCAGGCTGCCCGTATGCAGGTGTACTTTATTGATAACGATGATTACTTCTACAAGCGTTCTTTGCTGACTGATGAAGAAGGCAAGGAATATGAAGATAATATTGAACGTGCTATCTTCTATGCTCGTGGTGTACTTGAGACGGTAAAGAAGTTGCGTTGGTGTCCTGATGTGATTTATTGTCAGGGTTGGATTTCGTCAGTAGTGCCTTTCTATATTAAGACTGCTTATCGTGACGAACCGCCTTTCGCACAAACCAAGGTGATTAGCTCACTCTATGGCGAAATGCCTGATGCAACTTTGGCTACACGCTTTGCAGAATGTCTTGAATTCCGCGATGCTAATGAACAAGCCGTGAAGGATGCAGGAGTAGATTTAACTCAAAAGGATAGCCTTGGTCGTTTGGCTGTTGCATTCAGTGATGGTGTAATCGAAGGTGAAGTTGGCGCACAACCCGCTTTGATTGACTATGCAAAGGAATTGAATGTACCTGTGCTCACTGCACCCGCTGATGACGAAAAGGCAGCAGCTTATAAAGCCTTTATTGAACAATTAACAGGCGAAGGCGAGGAAGCATAATATCATTTATATTGTGCTTACAAGTAGTGTGTACTTAAACGGAAAAGAATAAAAGCTCATGTGAAACCTATCTTAATTTATCTAAGAGGCACATGAGCTTTTCTTCTCTTTTGAAAAATAAAAGCATATTTTTTAGTTTATGAAGAAAACAGTATTAGCCATTATGCTTGCTGCGGTGTCGCTTGCAGCGTGTGATGATAGTACTTCATCAATAGGCTATGATGTAATACCCAAAGATGACGAGATTACAGCGGTAGACTCTGTATTCCATATCTCTACACAGACGGTACAGGTTGATAAGGTGTTGGCTAATACCAGCATTTGTTATTTGGGTAGTATCGTTGATCCAGAGACGCGTATACAAACGACCTCGGGTTTTTTAGCTCAATTCCACTTGCCCGATGGCTTCCGTTTGCCGAGTAAGGACATTCTTGTTTGTAATGAACAGGGTGAGGTAGAAGCCGATTCGTGCGATATTCGTCTATACTTGGATAGCTTCTTGGGCGATTCGCTTACAACGATGAAACTACGTGTTGACGAGCTTAGTCGCGAAAAGTTATTGAGCGAAGATGAATCTTACTACACCAACTTGAATGCTGATGATTATATTCTGCCAGAAGGTGTAAATAAGACGATTAGCTATACGGTGAAAGATCTCACGCGTCCTAACAACGAAACGAATGGCAAATCATACTATCGTCAGATTGCGGTTAAGTTGCCCAAATCATACGGCACAAAGTTGATGCAAGCTTATTATAATAATAAGGCCGACTTCGCCAATTCCGCTACATTTATACGCAACGTGTGTGCAGGTTTTAGCTTCAAAAATGCAGGAGGAAAGGACGTTATGGTTAAAACGGCCATGATTGGTATGAACGTTTATTTCCGTTATCATAGCAAGACGGAGGCGGGTAACGATACTATTATTGATGGTGCGCAACGCTTTGGTGCAACAGAAGAGGTGTTGCAGACGACACACATTAATAATAACTATCCAGGTAGCCTTTCGTTAAACGAATTGCAACAAAAGCCTTGCACCTATGTAAAGTCGCCGGCAAGTTTCTTTACTGAGATGACCTTGCCAGTAGACCAAGTAGTTGACGGTAAAGACTTGAATGGTGCTCACTATAATGATAGTATCAGTATGGCGCAAGTGATCATTCGTCGCAAAACGGTGACAGAAGACGAAAAGTTTCAGCTTTTGCCCGTTCCTGACCAATTGTTGTTGGTTCGCAAAAGCGATTGGGAAACGTTCTTCGAACAAAATCGTATGCCTGATAGTAAAACTACTTATTTAAGTAGTATGAGTACTGATACCAAGAACTATTATGCTTATTCAAATATAGCTCCATTGATAGCTTATATAAAGGCTGAGCGTGACAAGAAGGCTGGGGTAGTGCAAGGAGAAAGCAATGCAAGCCGTCGTGCAAAGTATGCAGCACTTGAAGCCTCTGATCCTACTTACGCTGCCGATTGGAATAAGGTTTACCTCATACCAGTAGATGCGGTCTACACAAAGCAAACAAGTGCTACTGGTGCGACAACTTCTGTGCTTCGCAGTGTGAAAAATCAATTGGGCTTAACTTCTGTGCAGTTGGAGGGTGGAAAGGATAATCCACTTCAGATGCAGGTGATTTATAGCCGTTATAATAAATAAAGTAAACCATATTAGAATGTGCATGAGTGTGTAGGTAAAAAGGCTGAAGCACTTAGGCACATTCTTTTTTTAAAAGGCTGTTTCTATAAATAGCCAGTATCCTGTTTTGAGGTTATAAGGTTATAAAGTTAGTTTAGTTGATTGTCAACGTGATGTAACTTTATAACCTTATAACCTTCAAACTGAAAACCGAATTGTTTGAACATCTTATAAACGAGTTATCTTGAAAGTAATGCTATTTGCAGCGGGGTTAGGCACCCGCTTGCGTCCTTTGACCGATACAATGCCCAAGGCTATGGTGCCAGTGAACGGGCGTCCGTTGATTGATATTGTGCTTCGTCACCTTATTCAGCAGGGTGCTACAGAGGTTGTCGTCAATGTACACCATTTTGCAGAACAAATCATTAACTATGTGAAGCAAAATGAGTGGCCTATTCCTGTCCGTATATCAGACGAGTCGGCAGAATTGTTGAATACAGGTGGTGGCTTGTATTACGCAGCCCCACAGTTTACGGCTGATGATGCTCCCATTCTAATTCATAACGTTGACATTCTGAGCAATGCCAATTTGTTGGACTTCTATCAGCAAAACGGAAAAGCTGATGCGACACTTATGGTGAGTCAACGTGAAACGCAGCGCTATTTGCTCTTTGATGATGATATGCGACTGCGAGGTTGGACCAATATAGCCACAGGTGAGGTGCGTAGCCCTTATCGTGATTTACAGGTAGATAAGTTACATCGTTATGCATTTTCGGGTATTCACTTATTCTCGCCTCGCCTTTTTGAGTTAATGAAGGATTGGCCAAAGGCATTTCCAATCATGGACTTTTATTTAAAGGTGTGTGCTGAGGCTGATATTCGTGGTTGTTTGCAATCCAACTTACGATTGCTTGATGTGGGTAAACTTAACACTTTGCACGAAGCCGAATATTTTGTAACTGAATTAGGATTATAAAGATGGGAAGAAATAAATTTTCGCAATCAGAGGTCAATGCTATTCGTCGCCTATTGGCATTAAAGAATAAGGCGAATCGATTTGGACAAAAACAAATTCGTCATGAGTTGCGCACGGAGTATGAGTTTAATATCTCCGACTTTAATGAGCCTGGTAAGGCTTTTGGTCCAGAGGAATTAGATGCAGCTTTACAGCGTCGAGCCATTATAATTTTAGACGATGCAACCATTGCCGATATGAAGGCAAAGCGTGCACGCGATCGTGAGCGTGATGCAGCAGCACAGGCTGAAGCAGCTCCAATCAGTGAAGGTTCAGACTGGCAAGAAGCGATGAAGCAATGGCAAGCTTGGGAGGAGAGTACAAAATAATAAACTGCAATTTATCTGCCCAATTGGGGGGCGGGCTAATTGGGGGGGCGGGTTTTTAACCCGCGGCAGCAGCATGTAGCTTATAGTCGCTTAGCAACTATAAGTAGATGTTCAAGCCTGCTGCTGCCGCGGGTTAAAGAGGCTGCTGATAAAATAGCGGTTTATAGAGTTAAAGTCTTCCTTTTCGAGCTTTTTTAGGCTCGTATGGGAAGACTTTAATCGTTTCCTCAGAAATATGAAATTGGGAAAATACATGGCCTTATATGGCGTTATATGCATTCCTATAGTTCATATTTGTAATATGTTACT
>OMCE01000117.1_pt1 | contig 38443 bp, 50 predicted proteins | sample 1644981 | NCBI WGS metagenome assembly OMCE01 (sample SAMEA103958151, study PRJEB25191) | human gut metagenome | reverse complement strand
TTTTCGATTAAGGGGGCTTACTTTTGAAAAAATAAACCCCGAAGTCCTATTTTACAGGACTTCGGGGAGGAATTTTATGTTCTTTGAAGTTTTACCGGACAGCAATAAAAGCAAAGAGTATAGCCAAAATTACAAGCGTCCAATTCAGTTCCTTACGTTTCCCTGCAAAAATCTTGATTAGCACATAACTCATAATACCCAAACAAATGCCATCAGCAATTGAATAGCAAAGTACCATGGTAATCATAGTAATAAAAGCTGGAAAAGAATCCGACACATCGTCCAACTTTATTTCCTTAAAAGAGTCCACCATCAATACTCCTACCATAACCAAAGCACCACTTGTAGCAGCAGAAGGAATAAGCAAAAAGATAGGCGAGAGAAAGATACTAAGTACAAAAAGCAATCCTACATTAAAGGCCGTGAGTCCTGTTCGTCCTCCTTCAGCAATACCCGAAGCACTTTCTACATACGTCGTAATCGTACTGCTACCTAACATTGCTCCAGCCGTTGTACCTATAGCATCACTCAGCATAGCTTCACGCATGTGAGGTATCTTGCCATCTATTGAGAGTCCTGTCTTTTGCACCAAACCCACTAACGTACCCAACGTGTCAAAGATATTGACCAAAAGAAGCGAAAAGATGGCCATAAACATCTTAGGCGTAAAGAAGCCCGTAAAGTCAAATTGGCAAAATATAGGCGCAATACTATGTGGCGCTGATATTGGCATCCAATTCTCTGGTATTTCAGTAACACCAATCGGTATACCAACCAACGTAGATAGCAATATAGCATAAAACAAAGCTCCCTTAACGCCACGCACCATTAAGATGCCACTAACTACAATTGAGAAGATTCCCAAAAGGCAAGTTGGGGTAAAGTTACCTAACTTCACAAATGTATCAGGATTTGATACAATAACGTGTGCATTCTTTAGACCAATAAAGGCTATAAACATACCTATTCCAGTCGAGATAGCATAACGCAGATTGGCAGGTATACTATCAAGTATTAGATCGCGTATATTAAGAAAGGTAATCAAAATAAAGATTACACCTTCTATTAGCAATACAGCCAATGCTTGTTGCCACGAGAGTCCCATAGCTTGACATAACGTGAAAGCAAAAAACGCATTCAAGCCCATACTTGGAGCTTGCGCGAATGGCAACTTTGCCATAAAAGCGAGCAATAGGGTTGCTATAGCCGAAGCTATAGCCGTACTTGTAAAGAGGGTTCCCTTGTCCATTCCTGTAGTAGAGAGTATAGCTGGATTAACAGCCAATATGTGTAACACATCGTTAGGAATGTGGTCAAGCCAGCCACCATTTCTGTTTTGAAAGAATGTTGTTCCGGGTCGAAACCCAATAACTTTTTTAGTACCATGAATAAACTTTTATAACCACTTTAGTTAATATTTTGCAAATATACACAATAATAACCAAAACATTACATACTGCACCTATTAATGATATATAAACTGCGCCCAAAGCTATGGCGATAAGGGGCGTAAATGGGTGAGATTCTTTACCATCAATAGCGAGCCTTAGGTTGAATTTTATTTCTTTTGAAGCCATATATTTATTGAGTTTTACTTGGTTGGTAAATTATAAAGTCACACCTTTGCGGAAACTAATGCCTATTGCGATATGAAAAGCGAACAGAAACTCAAAGAGCGCGTACCCCTAAAGGAAATACAAGCGAAGAGAGAGCGCGCACGCATAGTGGCCCGCTTTTGTGGCTATGCTTCGTTGGTGTTCTTTATAGAATTTGTATACTTTTTTTCAAGCTGCAACTATCAGGGCGCTTGCATGGGGCGGCAGGATACATACTGACCTCGTTGTTTGTTATAGCCATAGCTTTCCATTTTGGCAAGATGCGTTCCGTTTATGTTTATCACAATACTTATAAGGTGATGCAACATAAAGCATCAAGCAAACGTAAAAAGCAGTTTATAACATGGTGGCGTATCGCTTGGGACCTATCAGTACCAGTCATGATATTGTCGTATAGTTCAATCTGGTGGACAGAAGGTGTTTATCATTGGCTTTTCTCTTTGTTTTATATTTCGATTATTGTAGCAGCTATAAGTTATATCGTTCTATCCATCTTTACCGACGACTTTGACCCTGATACCTGCTATTATCCTTGGTATAATCCTTGGTATTATCCTTGGCACTATCCATTCAATAATTCATCAGACGATTGATCCCGTAGTCCCTTCATCAAGCTAACAAGCCGCTCACGCGCCTCGTCTTTACCGACTGGTGGCACGTGGGCGGCTTGTGTGTTATGGGCTTGGTCGTTGTCCCAAGGCAAGGGTAATAGCGTGTCGGGGGTGAGGCGGTTCTTTACGTGTGGTTGAATGGTAATGGTGGCGAGCATACGCATACGTTCCCACCCGTCGTGCATGACCATTTCGTGGCTTGTAGCGTAGCTATCGGCCACGGCCGTCCACTCCTCAGGCGTAAGCCCTTGCCAGTCGCGCAGCGTAAGCCCCACCGCCCCCAGTGCAAAGCCTAATTGCTCGGTGATGCAGAAGGGCTTTTTTTTTCGCCTTCGGTCGTGGCCTCAGCCTCAGCCGCCTCAGCTTGCATAGCGGCCGTCCATTGGTTTAGCTCGTCGGGACTGATGAGGTCGGCAAACTCCTCCAGCGTGAAGTTAAACTCAATGCCGTCAGCCGCTGACGCTGATGCCGTGCAGCAGTAGAGGAACGTAAGCAAGTCGGTGAGGTCGTTCGTAATCTCAGTAGCCTCGCGCCCTGTTTCGCGCTTAAAGCGCAAGAATGCCCCCATTGTCTGGCGACAGGGGAAACCCATAATCTTCATTTCGCGTCGTGCGGTGGCTATTGTGCTGCCTTTCTTTTGTGGTGTCATAGTGGTGAAGTGTATTCTATTGTTATTCCTTTATTTGTCGGTTGGCTATGATCAAGATGAGAGCCACGGCCAGAAGGGCCAGTGCGGCCCACACGTTCCACGTGCGGCCGCGCGTGTGTAGGTCGGTGCTAAGCGTCTTGACGATGGATTGTAGTTGCGTGTTGGCCGTTTGGAGTCGTTCGGCCTCAGCCTGATAGTATATGCAGAGCCGCTGCAGGCTATCGCAGCCGCCCTCAATTATGATAGAAGCGGGGCGTCCCTTCTCATCGCGCTTTAGGCTCGCCTTCAAGTGGGCGCGCCCACTCGCGGCCGTAAAGCTCGCCCCCTCTGGTAAGGAGAGGAGGGTGGAGTCGAGCCTCAGCTCAAGGCGCGTAGTGTCAGCCCTTATCGGTTGCGTCCAAAGAGCGGTTGTCGTCCGTTCGTGCTGTGTCACGCTGTCTGTAGTCAGTACGTCTTGACTTTGCACGACTTGGCGCGTTGCCTTCGTCGTCGAGCGACAACTCATCACTGACAGGACAGTTGCTGCTATGAGGGCAACGCTGAATAGCTTGAATGGCACGTGTAAGGCGGTTGAGCGCATAACGTATGCGCTTATTCTCTTCGCCCAGTGCGTCCATTTTCTTTGTACTTCCATCTACTTTCTTTTGCGTTTCTAATAGTTCGCGGCTCACGTCTTCATACATGAGCTTATACGTGTCGTGTACGCTTTTGGCCGTATCGGCCTTGCGTGCGCTGCGGTTGGCAAACCATGCTATGGCGGCACCAATGCCCCCCGAAGGTATTGCCCATTGGATTATTTGTAAGATAGTGTCCGCCATTCTTCCTTTCTTTCTTGTTGACGAGTTCACAGGTAAGTTTGTTGACGAGTTGACGAGTTGACGAGTTAACAGGTAAGTTTGTCTTGTGAGCTAACTTACTTGTCAACTTGTTAACTCGTCAACTTGTCAACTTGTTAACTCGTCAACTTGTCAACTTGTTAACTTGTCAACTTGTTAACTCGTCAACTTGTCAACTTGTTAACTCGTCAACTTATAAGTTTACTCCAATCTCGTTGAGCCACTTCTTTACGTCGAACGAAGGGCAAGCCTTACTTGGGTTCAACTGATTGTGGCCAACGATGCTAACCGTAGGGAAGCGGCGGTGGAAGTCCTTGACGTAGGCCTCGAGAGCGGTGCGTTGTGCAGCGGTGCGTGTGTCCTTCGGCCTCATCTGCCTATCGCAGCCGCCCGCGTAGACGATGTGGCGCGAGGTGGAGTTGTAGCCGCTTGCGCCATTGGTCACCTCCCAAGGGTCGACGATCATGTCTTCATTATTCTTGACGAGCCTCTCTATGCGGCCGTCGAGGTGGACGAGGTCGGTATATCCTACCTGCTTCCAACCATGACCTCCTTTGCTCACGGGGTCGCAGTGCCAGTGGCGTATGTCGGCCGCTGTCACCTCACGGCCCTCAGGAGTGGCGGTGCAGTGGATTACGAGACGTTTTAGTTGCATGGGGTTGTTAATGTGCAAATGTGCAAATGTGCAAATGTGAGAATGATTGAATAATGCGTGGTTAATGTGCAAATGTGCAAATGTGAGAATGATTGAATGATGTCTTAAATACTCAGCGTACAAAGGCGACAATTTGCACATTTGCACATTCGCACATTTGCACATTAACTACTTGCCTGTAGTCTGCGCTGCAGAGGCGGCGTCCATACCAGGGAACTTAGTAGGCATGCCCGCGTTCTCGAGGTTGACGCTATACGTAGCGTCGTCCTGCGCTGGAGCGTCCTCTTCGATAGAGGTGATCACAAACTTTCCTTCGAGGTAAGGGATTTGAGTACCTGCCTTGCCGTCGCCACGTGGGAAGCACTTCACGTCTACGGCCTTACCTACGCCCCAAGAGGCAGAAATCTCGGTGAAGCCGCTCTCCTTCTCGTCGTAGAAGCGGAGACCGTCGGCACTAATTGTGATAGAAAGTCCTGTAACGCTCTTGTCCTTCCAAAGTCCTGCACCCGCGCCTTGCGTTGCTACAGGCTTCACGGCTCTCTCCTTTGTCTCAGAGTTGTACGTTACTTTGTGGCTTGAACAGTGACCCACGGCTTTGCCGTCTATTGAGAGCAAGAGGTCACTACCATTGATATAACCAGTGTTTGCCATAATGAGTTATGAGTTTAATGAGTTTATGAGTTTAATGAGTTGATGAGTTTAATGAGTTTAATGGGTTTAATGGGTTTAATGAGTTGAATGGGTTTAATGGGTTGAACATGAATAAACTTATTAAACTCACTAAACTTATTAAACTCTTCAACTTATTAAACTCACTAAACTTATTAAACTCATTAAACTCACTTACTTCTTCGCCGCCTTATCGACGTTGCGCTCGAAGTCAGTCCAAAGGCGCTGCTCGATGCCAGCCGCTTCGGTCTGCTCGGTCATGGCGAGAAACTTATACGGAGACATACGCCCCGTGCTATGGCCTGAGCGGCTATAGTCGCGCCACTTCTTCTGAGCGAAGCGGCCTTGGCGATATTGCGCGCTGCCCTTGCGACGGCCCACGTTGCGCTGTTTCGTGCCTTCCTCGGCAAATAGGAGTACAGGCTTCTGCTTGCCCTGGCGGTTGGTATGTATGCCCTTCTTCGCTCCGTGGGGCTTAACGCTCACCATAAAGCCTGTGCCGTAGCGCTTGGGGTAGATGCGAGCGTAGACGCCCTTGTCCACCCCCGTTTTGGCCGAGAGGCCCGAAGTGCGTACCCTCGTCTGTGCGGCCTTTTTCAAGCGATTGGCCTCGCGCCTCATCGAGGCGGCAATGGCCTTGCGCTGCTCCTTAGGCGAGAGGCTGGCGTAAAGCTTTGCCAATTCGCGCTGGAAGGTCTGCAGCGCTTTCTCGTTGTCGTTATCCATTAGCAACGGAGTTTAAAGGAGAGCGACTGCAAGTAAGCATCGTCCGTCCACGACTCAGCGGCATCGACTAAGAAGGAAGAACGGACGGTTAACCCTGCCGAGGTGGTAATGCTCACGTTGTCAAGCGCTTCGCGTACGGCCTCAGCCAAAGCCACAGAGCCATTGTAAGTAGCGGCATAACAGTCCACAACGATCTTGGCCGTATCGGCACTTTTGGCGTTTTTGGCAACGGCCGTTTCGAGGGCCTCGCGATGATAGCAGACGTAAGGAAGCACGGCCTCATCTGTCACGACGGGAAATACTTTCGTTACTTTCTTCTTCAATCTTTCGCTCAGCACCTCGTAGACGGCAGTGCCTGCGCTTAATACTGTTTTCATAAGCGGAGTATCGTCTTTAAGCATCACACGTTGACGCGCTGACAGAGGAGCGAAAGCATTCCCTTACTGCGGTTAGGCTCAATGGCCATAACGGTGTAGAGGTGTTCGCCCATGAGCTGCACGCGCCACCCCTCACCAATGGGGTGAACATCGCGTATGCGGAAGGTCACGGTGTAAGCGGCAAAGTGTTCGCCCACCTCTTCACTCCGATTGCCCGCCCACTTGACGCGCTCGGCCCAGATCGTTCGGGTCGGTGTGTAAGTGGTTTGCTCTTCGCCGTATTCGTTCGTAGTCTGAACGGGGCGAAAGAGTTGTAAGTGATATCTCATTCCTCCCGCACGCATAGTCTTCTGTATTGTTTGATGATAGATGAAGCGCCCCACGGAATTTCACTATACTGCTGCGGAGCATCGTTTTCGCGGTGGTCGTAAGCCGAGCCTCCTACCAACAGAATAGCTTGCACCAAGGGAGCGGGCAGTGACCCACCGCCCATTAGCTTTAGCTCATCGAGTGTGCGGTTTGTAGCGCGCACCACTGAAGCCTCAGCGGCATCAAGGCATTGCTGTAGGTAGTCGTCATCGTCGCTAAAATCATCTGCGCGAACGTGTTTTTTAAATAGGGATAGGGCTACTTCTGACATAATATGAATGTGTGCTTAGTCTCTAAAGATTACTATTTCCATGACTTATCATTACAAACGTGACTCTCCGCGCGCTCCGTTACCCCTCACCGAGAAGTTGAAAACCCCTCACCGAGAAGTCGGAAACCCATCATCGAGAGGTAGAGAGCGCATCGCTGAGCGCGTCGCTACGACATTGCGTACTGTGCTTGCTCTTGCAGTTGCTTGTTGAGCGTGCTTGAGGGGAGGAAAGCGACGTGGAGCGAACGAATGTTCTTCGCGCTAACGTCGTCTTTGCTTATCTCGCCCCCTTTTGAGCGCAATGTCGTGCGGAATGTGCCAAGTGAGCCGAGCTTTACCATACCGCCACTTTGTAACTTTTCGGCAATGGCCTCCTCGAAGGCACAAAGGGCCGTGAGTACGTCGGCATGGGTAAAGGTGGTAGACTCGCTTATGCGCTCGCAAAGTTTGTCGCGCGTGATAGTGCCGCTATAGCTGATAGCGGGGAAGTAGCGCCACTTTTGGTCGCGTGAGTTCTTGATGCTACGTGTTACTAATTTAATCATGATTGTAGAGCTTTATGGGTTCTTCTTCTTGTTGGCTTTATAGACATTCTTAAAATCGACGTTCTGGAGTAATAGCTTATTATTAATCCACGTCGAAGGCACGTAGCGCACGCGAGCTTTCTTGACGAGTTGACTGCTTACATCGTCTTTGGTCTCAACGCCTACTGACTTCGCTGTAAGGCGAAACGCCCCCAATGAGCCAAGGCGGACGGTGTAACCCGATAGCAACGCGTGGAGGATTTGTCGCTCAAGTTCTTTCAGCACCCCCATAGCGTCGGCACGCGTGAGGGTACACTTCGCGCTGATTTCAGCGGCCAAGAGTTCGAAGTCGGTAACGGCCGCAGGTAATGGCGCGGGGTAGAACATGTTCTCGCCAGTCTTAAAGTTTTTGCGAGCGAGGGGTTTGTATAGATAGGTCATAGGAAATGTGCAAATGTGTGGTTAATGTGCAAATGTGCGAATGATTGAATGATGTTTTAAATACTCAGCGTACAAAGGCGACAATTTGCACATTTGCACATTTGCACATTGATTAGGCGCCTGCAGCGCATTTGCCCAATGCAAAGGCTTCGGGGCGGAGCGTAGTCGTGCCGTAGTTGACGTTGAGTACGAAGTCAACGGCATCTTTGCGAGCCTGGCTATAGGGGTCGATGATAAACGAGATGTCGCCAAACATACCCATAGGCTGGTAGCGCCAGTCGCCAAGACCAACGAAGCCTTCACCAATGTAGTGAGTGCAGAAGACGGGGAGGCCCGCGATGTGGTCGTTCTCACACACCATGATGCCAGAACCCGCGTCCTTAGGAGTGGCTTCGGCAATGGCCTTCTGCGCTTGTGTCATAACCCAGCACAAGTTGCTACCGTCAACGCCAGAGGCCAACACGGCAGCCTTCATCTTGTTGAAGTCGGCAAAGGTAGGAGTAGCGCTCAGTGCGGTCGGGTTAGCAGCCTTCGCCACGAATGGGCCTACTAACGTAGTAGCCGCGGTAGCCTTGGTGGTAGAGAACAAGATCTTGTTCAGCAACATGGCTACTGACTGAGGCATTACTTTCTTCACAATCGTTTCGATGATGCCCTCCGTCTGGATAATCGTCTGACGCGTTACAGGAATGGCCACGCCAATGCGCTGAGGTGAAGCGGTGAGCTTCGAGAGTTTGATCTTCGTGTCGGTGAGCGCAACGCCCTCGCCTTGGATTTGTGCCTCAACGGCCTCGTAGGTGGGCCATACGTAATCACCCGCCAAGCCTGTAGGCATGGGGAGACCCACCTTGTCGAGGATTAAGCCCTCTACCAATGGGTCGAGGATTTCTTGTATCTTGAGCGGAATGATACCGCCCGAAGTGGCGTCGCTCACTAACATGAGGTCGCGCATGAAGACGATTTGTGTCTGTCGGCCAGCCTCCATGTTCTCACGCACCAATTTATTGGCGTCAACAATAAGGTTGGGGTTCTGCTGCGCTTGAGCGGCTTCAGCTTGCATACGCATGCGGAGCAACTCATTGTCGCGCACTAAGGCTTCGTACTCTGCGCTCTCAGCCTGGGTGCGTTCGCGCTTTTCCTGCTCGCAGAGGTCGGCAATGGCCGAGATGCGAGCGCAGTTCTTTTGGTATTTGTCAACGATTTGACGTACCGTAAGTTTGTTCATAATCGTAATGAATGAATTGTTTATTAAATGGTTAATGCTTTAGAGTGATTGCTTTGCCGCGCTGCGCATGGCCTTTACTTGTTCCTCGACGCGGAGGGCGGCAGCGTTGTCTGTTGAGGGGGCGGGAGTCAATCCGCGCAGGTCGCGTGCGTTTACTTCCGTGTCGGGATAGGCGGGCATGGGCGTGAGCGTAAAGTCGTAGATGCCACGAATAGCATGAATGGTGTAAAGCGTTTCAGCCTTTCCCGTCTCCTTGTTTTTGGTCGTCTCGCTCGTTACGTCGGGTCGGCGGTACGAACAAGAGAACATGAAGGAGCAGCCGTCGATGTCGCCACGTCGTACGAGTTCGAGCGCGCGGTCGCCGTCGTCAGTGTTGGGCGCATCGAAGGAGAAGTGGACGCCTCGCTCGTCGACGTCGTACTGTAGCGTACCCTCTCCACGCTTGCTGCGTGCGAGCAATGTGGCAAAGTCGTGGTTCATGGTCATCTTGATGTCGCAGCCGTCGAGTAGGTCCTTCGTTATGGTTTCGGGGGCAATCTGTTCGCGCACGACTTCGTCCTCGTCCTCCAACAACGGGGCAGAGGGCGTGTTGAACAGAATGGCATATCCCTCAATGGTGCGGCTCTCGCCCTCGCCCTCGCTGCCTTGGCGGCTGCGCACGTGGACGGTGCCTGAGGAGTGGAATTGTAATTGCTTATTCATAAGGTGTAAATGTTCTAATGTGGGAATGTGCTAATGTGTTAATGAGTGGCGCAGCCATTAGCTTATTAACACATTAGCATATTAATAATGTGTGTTAGTTGGTTGTTGCTTAGGGGTTGTCCCCATTTCGCTCAGTCCCTTCAAGTTGGCGCTGACCAATGGGAGGTCGCCTCCCTCGACGGGTGGCATGTTCTCGGCACGTCGCCAATCGTTGACGGTGTATATACCTGCTGCTATCGTCTGCGTCTGATACTGCACGCGGCTCGCGAGGTCGCACGCATAGAGGCTACGACGGTCGAACTCAAAGCGACGCTCACAACAGAGCGAAGGCTCGATGAGTTTGCGGTGGAGTTCGCTCTCTATCTTACGGAGTAGGGGGTTGAGCGTGTTGGAGAGGAAAGCCACGTTGGCCATTTCGGCACTCTTGTAATTGTTGCTCGTGTCGTCAAAGACGAATGAGGGGTGTACACCGAAGAAGCGACAAAGCTCACGCACCGTAAACTTGCGGCTTTCGAGAAATTGCATGTCGGTGCTGGAGAGCGAGAGTTGGTTGAACTTTACTTGCCCTGGTAGGCTGACTATCTTGCGGCCTTCTGAAAATGATTGGTCGAGGTCGGTAGCCGTCTTGGCCAATTCGTCGTCTTGATAGTCGCCAAATCCGCGCACGCTCGTGTCGTTGCCTACGATGCCGCGCACGTTGCCCCCATTGGCAAATCGGTTGAGCGTCTCATTATCACCTGTAGAGGCTATCTGCGTAGTAAGGCGCGCAAAGGCCAGCGTGCTGATGCCTTGTTGTCCGTCGATGGTGAGGTTTTTGAGGTGTATCACTTCTTCCTCCGCGAAGGTGCCGCTAAGGCGGTTGGTCATGTCCATTACCGTGTAGGTGCGATTAATGGTGTCGTGACTCACTGTGCCAGGTTGGCAAAGCACAAGGCGATCTACCTCAAGCGTGGGCGAGTACTGCGGCACGATGTAGGCATTACCCGTCAGCAACATCTGCTGCACGGCTTGCGCCCAGAAGTCGAACGCGGAGTAAAGCTCGTTGGGTTGCACGCTCAGTAGGTAGTGGAGGCGCGACTGGCGGTCGTCGACGAAGATGCCGCCCTTTAGCTTCATATAACGGAGGGGCAAGTTGGCCACACTCTCTGAAAGTAAACGCACGCAGCGATAGACGGTGCTAACGGCCAAGGGATCAGCCGCTACGGAGGTGAAAAGCGGCAAAGCCCCCGAGCGGACAGTCCTACCCTCTGGCGATGAGTTAGCACCCTCGCTGCTGCGTTTTATCTTGAATAGTCTGCGTAATACGTTCATACCCTACGCGCAAAAGGTGTGTAGGTGGTACCACCTTGGGGCGTTTTTCTTTGAAAAAAGTGAGGATTGCTTGGAATAATATAACATTATTGCTATATTTGCAGTGTTTAAAACAATGTTCTTTGAAATTATGAAGCAGAATGAATTTTATGCCCAATTGCGTTCTATTGGTTGCGTTTTGGTGAAACATGGAGCTAATCATGATATATGGTACAGTCCAATTACCAACAAAAAATGGCCAGTGCCACGTCATGGAAGCAAGGAGTTAGCCAAAGGCACTGAACGAAGAGCGCGTAAGGAGTTAGGATTATCTTTTGAATAATTCTTACTCCGCCCTTCGGGGCATAAATCTGTAGATTGTTTCAAAGTATCAGTTGGTTTAGACAAAGGGGTGCTACTTTTAGTAGTTGCCCCATTTTTCAATAGAAAGCGGTAAAACATTAATACGATATGAAAAAGGAGAAAGTTACAGTGACGGTCGAAAAGGATACTGATGGTCGTTTCGCTTGTTACGTTGATAAAGAGTTCGCACACTTTGGCCTTGCAGGATATGGCGACACGGTAGCTGAAGCAAAGGCCGACTTATATGCGTGTTACAACGAAATGAAGGAGTTAGAAGAGGCAGAAGGGCGCAGCATTCCTGATCTGGAATACACCTTTAAGTATGATATACAATCCTTCTTTAACAACTTCCCTTACTTAAACATCTCTAGGGTGGCCGAAATGGCCCATATTAATCCAACTTTGATGCGCCAATATGCTTGTGGCGTGACCAAAGCTGGTGAAAAGCAATATGACAAACTGCAGGAGGCTGTAAAGAATATTTCGATGCAGTTAGCATCGGCTACATTTTAAAATAGCAAGCATTCAAAGAACGTTTTTAGACACATTTATTTTGCCACGCGCGCTTGCCGCGTGGCTTTTTATTGCTATCTTTGTAAGGTAACTGTTAATTAAACAACTCATAATAATCAATGATACTCTTCGTTGTGAAACGCGGAGTATCTTTTTTATCCCAATTTTTTCATTTTCCTATTTCTCGTATTAAAGTAAAAGCGCCCCACCATTGTTACATGGTGGGGCGCTTGATTGTTTTGCGCCCTCAGGTGGCGGGCGCGATGTGTCAAATAACTATATGAAATACAAAGTACCTGAATGAGGAGGTTACGGACGTACGAAATGAACGCCCGACAAGGTTTGCGCAAAACTGCTTATGCCATTTTCTATCTTTTCGATTGTGCGTGCTGAGGGGCGTGAAGTCCCATTAATATAATGTGATAATTGCCCTTGATTGACGCCAGTAATGCGTGAAAGACCTGCTAACGTAAACGCATAGGCATAGTGCTGTAAGAAAGAGGCCATATCGTAACAGAAGTCAAACTCTACTTCTTCAAATGCTTCGTTATGGCTCTTGAAGTATTCTTTTACACTCTCGTATGACTCTATAAAATCTTTTTTAGCTTCATCAAGCGTAGCACCCTCAGCCGTTATATGATATGAAAGTGTATGATTGTCCATGTAAATACTATAACGCCCTTCTGAAGAACGCTCGATAATTGCTTTTACTTCTTTCATTGTTTCTTCCTGTTTTTCGTTATTAGAACAATGCAAAGATACTAATATCCGTATTAACGGCAAAGGGGTACAATTTGATACGCTTTTCTTACCGCTCATAATCTATAAACAGTCTCAAGCACATGAGCATCGTTATGAGTCCGTCAATCTTTTGATAGCGAGCGCGCTTAATGGGCTTAGAGTTGCCGAGGTTGTCGGTGTCGAGTATGGCATTGCCAAAGCAGTAGGCGTTAATTGGGTTAGGATTGATGAAGATATGCCCCGTCTTGCAGCCATGCTCAAAGGATTGGACGGGGGCAGTAAAGTTGCCATACGTCTGCTTCACTCCGCGCAACACGTCACGCGCGCCTGATGCGGCCAACATGTTGATAAGTTCTTGGCTCTTCCAAGGGTCGTAACCAATAGAGAGTATGCGCACGGAGCGGTTGACACGCAACACGTAGTCGACGATCGTGCGGTAATTGATGACAGGGCCTTGCGTCAGCGTGAGGTGGCCCTCGGCCGCCCACTTGCGGTAAAGGCGCTCGTTGGGGTGGCCCGCTAAAGCTTCGTCGGGGAAGAAATAGGCCGTATGGAAGGTGAACGACTTCTCTTCGGGCGAGTAGAAGCCAGTCGTCACGGCCGAGAAGTCGTCACTCTCGCTCAAGTCGATAGCCATCATCGCATCGGGACGGCCCTTGATCGCGTCGAGCGTGAAGGGACGCATTATCTCGTTGGCGAGTGTGGCCGTTATCCATGAGCGCTGCTGCTGTTCGGCATAGACGTTGAGCAACTTCGTGCGAAAGGCCAACATAGCCTCCGCACCGTCGCGACGTGCTGCACGATATTCGGCTTCGTAAAATTCGAGGCTAACGGTCACGCCCATGTGGGGGTGGACCTTGCGCCACGTCGAGGGTTGGTCCTCTGGGTCGTCAACGTCGGGTTCGAAGAGGTGAGCAAATACGCTGTCGTCGTCCACCTCTCCCAGTAGCAGACGCTTGTAGCCTTGCAACTTGGCGTAGAATGGGCCTTCAAACACGTCACTCGCAGTGGTGATGATCACCGTGAGGGGGTTCTGCCTAACGCCCATAGAGGTAGTAAGCACGGTGAGGAGTTCATTGGTGCGCGCTTGGGAGTATTCGTCGATTAAGACGGTAGATGCGTTCAATCCGTCCTTGGTGCGGCTATTGCCTGTCAGACACTGAGCAAAGGCCGTGCGGTCCTGCCGTCGGCTCTTGATGACGTCTTCGTTCACCGTATAGCGTAAGCCGCGCGGGTCGAGCCTACGCACGCAGCCGCGCAAGACGTTAAAGCCTTTCTTTGCTTGGTCGTAAGAGTTGGCGCCAAAGTAGCACTCGGCATTGGCATCGCCAAAGAAGAGATCGTAGAGGGGAAAGGCTGCACCTGAGGTTGTCTTCGAAAACTTTCGGGGTACAAACAGACACACCTCACGCACGATGCGACGCCCCTTTTCCCAAAATCCATAAACGGCCGCAAACTGGAAGCACTGCACGGGCGTCAGCTTGTAGTGCTGCATGCCTTCCTTACCAGGAAAGTAGAGCGACTCGTAGAAGAGGTAGAAGCGGCGCACCTTGCGAGCGTCAAGCCCATAACGCTTCACCATACGCAGGAAACGCTCAACGGCCAACTGCTCCCAAAGGTTATGCTCGGTGGGGCTGTCGCGCACCATTGATACGTACACATAGAGCCGAGGGTCGACCGCCTCAAGGTGGTACGACTCCAACGATTTAGCAGTGAGCGAACGCGATACGCGCTGCTTCTCCTCTCGGTAGCGGTGGGCTTCTTCTTCGGTCATTCTAAATAAATTTAAATGTGCAAATGTGCAAATGTGCAAATGTGCGAATGATTGAATGATGTTTTAATTACTCAGCGTACAAAGGCGACCATTCGCACATTTGCACATTTGCACATTTGCACATTGACTACTGTTCGTTAATGAGCTTTTGGGTTAGGTCTATCAATGGGTCAGAACTCTGGTCGGTGGTCAACTCCTCAGTGGTGAGTTGCAACTGCTTCATCTGTCGCGTGACGGAGGCTTGAGCGTCGCGCTGAATTTTAAACACGGGGTGCGGCATCATCTTACGGCCGTAGCGTGTCTCCTCCCACACGACGGTGGTGTCGAGGCTGTCAATCTCATCAGTGGCGAGTTCGAGCGTGCGCATAGCTCCTGCCAACGATTGTATCTGCATTTCGAGGCTGGTGTTATAAGTACCCGACTTTTTGAGTGCCTTGGTGATGCGGGCATACCATTGTTTGGTGGTGCGTGCCATATTATCAATGTGTTAATGTGCAAATGTGCAAATGCGTGGTCAATGTGCGAATGTGCAAATGTGCAAATTGTCGCCTTTGCACACTGAGTAATTAAAACATCATTCAATCATTCGCACATTTGCACATTTGCACATTCGCACATTGTTTAAAAGTTGTTTAAGGGTGTTGAATTGCCCAAAGTTCCATAAATCGAAAAAAATCCTCGCGCAAAAAAAAGGGTTTGGGCGGGGTTTAACGCCACCCCCCACCCCTTAAAAAAACATGCCCCCATGTGAGTGAGAGCGCTCATGAGTGATGAGGGCAGGCTCCTTTTACTCTGTTTTGGTACGTTTTCGGCCGTTTTCTGTACGCTTTTCGGTCGTTTTCGGTACGTTTTCGGCTACTTTTGGGCGCTTCACTCGTCGCCGAAGAAGCGTTTGTTAACGCTTTCGGCCTGTCGCGCCTTGCGTTCGGCATTTGCCTTACGGCCAGAGCGGCCTATCTCTGTGTGCGTCAGCACGTGGCAGTCGTGGCAGAGGGCGCGGAGGTTGTGTGCATCAAACATGAGCCGCTCCTTCTCCCTCGCGGTCGTACCCTCTTCGACTGGGCGCACGTGATGCACCTCAGTAGCAGCCGTCGTGCGACCCTCAGCCTCACAACGTTGGCACAGAGGGTGAGCCGTGAGTACCATGCGCCTTAGTTCCAACCAGTGGCGCGTGTGGATCATTCGCTTGTAGTCTTTGTCTTTAGCCATAGTCTTACGAAATATTATTCAATCCTCCTTCGGTGGTGGCGCACGGTAGGCATGGTGTTAGAAGGAGTGCGCATAGAGGTAGCCATGCGCTCAAAGGTGGCCGCGATGTAGTCCTCATCATCGTCAGTGGTGGAAGTAGCCTCAGCCTCAGCCTCAGCCACCATACGCGCATATACACGCAAAAGTACGACGCACATCTCGCACGTCGTACTAAAGCGATAAGTCTTGCGTATGCGCTCCAGCTCTCGATATAGCTCGGGCGGCACGCTGAGGTTAATTCGTCGTCGCGTCACTGTTATTTTTTAATATGCTAATGCTGAGTTAATGTGCAAATGTGCGAATGTGCAAATGTGAGAATGATTGAATGATGCTTTAATTACTCAGCGTACAAAGGCGACCATTCGCACATTTGCACATTCGCACATTAGCACATTAACTCTGGATCAGTACTAAGATACAAATAATTTGTGTCATTATCAAGTGTCGTTACAACTTCAATTGTCGTTTAATCTCCTCCTCGTTATGATGCGTGATAGCTTCATAGCGACGGCCGTCGTCATAGCCTTCGGCACGGCCCTTCTCGTAACCGTCACGATAGCCTTCCTTGTGGCCGCGCTCACGCCCTGCGCGGTAGCCTTCGTCCCAACGCGATTGACGAAGGCGCGCCACTTCGTCGGCCATTGCCTCCTCGGCTCGATAGCGGCCGAGCTTATACGTGAACCGTAGCACGACATATAGGGTTGTGGAGGAAAGAAGGGCGTAAAAAAGAATAGTCAGTACGTCTTTTAACATGGGTATCATCGTTTATTGTTCTTTATTTAGTTCGTCTAAAAGATTTTGAGCGCAAGCCTTCGCCCACCAAAGTTCCTTCTCGGAAGCCTTACTCGCTGAGAACTTCCTAATGGTCAGCCAGCCTAACAATACTTGGCCTTGTACTGCATAATCCTTTGTGAGTGTGGTCTCGGACTCTTTAATTCTGAATGCAGTCATTTCGAGCAATGTTGTTCCTTTTGTAGCCATAGTGTGTTACTTCTTATTGTAAGTATTTTAATTGTTCAATGTCCTCATTGCTTAGTGCGTTGGGCGAGAGTCTTAGTATCTTGTCTAAGTGAGCGCGCACGCAGCGAGGGTAGCGCAGCCGCCCGTCAGGACGACGGCTGAGCCAAATGATGCGCGCGCCCGCCTCTGCTTCCTCGGAGCGCGCAAAGAATGGATTAAATGTCGTTTTCTCCATAGTTCTTCAACCATTCATCTTCATAGTGCAGCCATTTATCTTTAAAGTCAGCCATTACTCGGTCGTTGTAAGCCTTGTGCCTCTCCTGAAATAGGGCGAAAGTGCTTTTACACCCTATAAAGGGGGTTAACTCAATGCGAATAACATCACACCTACCACTAAAGCTAACCTCGACGATGCTTGCACGCGTGTTGAATTGCATCGTCTGTGCCTCACGTAGGTAGTTTAAGATGTCGGCCTTCTTCGTCTTCTCAATCGGTGTCATTTTATCACGCTTTGAAGTTGTTCGTAGATGTGGCGGTCGCTCTTCATGCGCAGCAGCGCACGTCGCACCTTGTCGCGATACTCATCGTTGTCGCCTGTGCGGTCGGCTATGAGCAACACTATATCGGCATAGTAGTCGCTACACTCGCAAGCATCATCGGCACACTCAATGCCGTAAAGCTCCTGTGCAAAGCTATCCCATGCGCGGCGCGCACGGTGAGTAGCTTCGAGGGCATACTTTAGGCGCTGCTTCAGTCCTTGCTTCATGCCGAAGCCTAATCGCTCAACACGCGTCTCAGCGTTGAGCATAAGCGTACTCGTCACGTCGCCCATGAGGTAAGCCACGTTGGTAAGAATGCGTGTGGCCTCGGGTATCTGTTCTCGGGGTACGAGTTCTTCTTTCTGTTTCATAGTGTGTAAGAGTTATAGATTGTTGTATGAAAGTGCTTCATCGGAAACACGAGAATTTAAAGCCATACTCCTTGGCTCTGCGCTCAGTGCATAGGTTGCGCCGTGTCTCTGGCGCGAAGTACCAGAGCATGGAGCGGCTCTGAGTGTAAGGAATGTAACCAAGTAGAGACAACGTTTGGCGTATCTTCCGCGTCTTCTTGCTATGCGCGGGGGCGAAGTAGAAGTTGTGGTGCGGCTCTTGGGCACTCATGATGCGGAGTTCGTCCATGCGTCGTTGGCGGTGGAGGCGTCTCCCCCGCTCCTTGTAACGCTCCTTGTAGAGTTCGGGGTTTGCCTCCTTGTCTTTCACGTAGTAGGCGCGAGCGTGGAGCATAGCGTGTCGCAGCGTCTCACGCTTGTAAGTAGGGTCTTTCTTCACTTCATAGGAGTTGGCCAACTTATACACCATATCAATTCCACACCCCAACTCGTGGGCCATGTCCTTAGCGGGCGTAATGGGGAAGCGCGCTCTAAACATTTGCTCGCCTTCGGGGGTAAGGCGGTACGCTCGCCTCCCCTCCTCTGTGTAAATGTACTTCGGGTTGTACATAGTATTCAGTACGTGTTGTAATGTTCGTTATGATTGTTGCGCTTTTGCTTGCGCAATAAATATTTTTTTATTATCTTTGCATCGTCTTCAAAAGACACGTGGACACCAATGATAACAGTCTAAAGGACTGGGAGGATATTCTAAACAAGTTTAGATACCTCTTCCGAAACGAAAAGTCTTTAATCCAATCAGGTAGGCTTACAGAATCGGAATTCCTTGAAGATTTTCTCTTCGCAGTTTTAGAAGCTTGCGAAAAGATGTCTGAAATGGAATGAAAGTAATGAGGAGGTTTCCGCCTCGCTCCATTAGGGCCGAGCGGAACTTCCTTTTTACTCTTTATCTGTTTAGCCAACCCTTTTAAATATTAGCTTATGAAAGACTGCGTAAAACTCAAACTTGAAGAGAGCTTTGCAGCATCGAACGACAAAGACCCTAATTTGTCTTCTAAACTATTAGAGGAGGCTTTTGCATTAACAAGCAATCCTGAAGAGGAGCGCGAAGCCGCACTCTATGTGCGTACCATGTTACGCAGAGGACGCAAAAGAAATGATGTCTGCCCCTCAAATATTTTAGGGAACGTAAAGTCTGCCATTTCGCTCTCTTACATAGCCAAAACCTACTTTGACAAAGGCGCACCGTGGCTCATGCAACGCATTAACGGAAACATGGTGAACGGCAAACCTGCTGCTTTCACTACGGCCGAACTCATGACCCTTGCCAATGGGTTAGAAGACTTAGGCAAAAGATTATTAAGCGCATCAACTGGTATCCACGAAAGCATTTAGCGCTTAGTGCTGGAAGCCTCCACATCGTTGGAGGCTTTTTTTGTCTCCTTATCGCGCAAGAGGATAAAGCCTCTACGCTCACACTCGCGTAGCAGTTCGTAATCATCAGACGATATCATGCAGGGCGTTTCGCCATTGATGTTGACGTAACCGCTCGGCATTCGAAACCGCTCACAGATGCGGAGCCGCGTTTCACGACGGCAGCGCCAGTAGACCACTACGTAGATGAGTTGTGCCATAGTGCTTTATCCTTTCCGTTCTTTTTTGTTTTACCTGAAACTTCCGTTTTTGAATACAACGACGTGCATCATTTCGTTCATGCGGTCAACCAATCGCACGCCATACCTTTGCCGCAGCTCTTGCCCCGTTAGGTTGGTAGTGACAAGGGTGAAGAGGCCACGAGCGTAACGCGCCTCAAGTAGCTCGGTGATCGGTCCTATCACATTGCCGTAGTCGACCACCTCGGCAGGCTCTGTACCTACATCGTCAATGGCTAACACCCCAATGCTCATGAGGCGAGCTTTCGTCGTCTTGTAGGTGGCAGCTACGTGGCGAGCCTCAACGAAGCGTACCGTGTCGAGGTCGTACTGCATGAACTCCGTTGGCAACATACTTCGCGCTCTGAGCCATTCCACGGCATTCTGCAGGGCCAACGCCAAGGTGGTCTTACCATTGCCCGTTGTGCCACAGAATAGCAGCCCATTTGGTTGCGGCCCAGTAAGGTGATGAGCCACTTCGCCTACGATGCGCGTCGTGTCTTCGTCCATTTGCAGCGTGCGCCCTCTGCGCTCCACCTCCACCTCGTAAGCAGAGTAGAGCAGGCAATAAGCGTCTTCGACCGCCAGGGGAAGCCTAAAGGCGTGTGCTGTAGTCCGCTGCCGAAGTAGCTGCGACATCAACTCCTTTGCGTCGGGCAAGGGAGCTGGCATTGCTATTTTTCGTGCCATGACAGTTGCGATTTTGTTGTTGTTGAATGCGAAGCCACGAAGTAAAGTGGCGTTTGAGGTCGGTGAGGTCGGTGTGCTGCGCCTTGTCGTTGACGCGACAGTCGAGCGCAAAGGCGTCAAGCCACTCGCGTAGCTCGTCACCGCCCAAGTGGTAACGCATACGCACCAACTCACACCATGAAGCCTCAGCCCTCAACGATGCTAACAATCCCGTAAACGAGGCTTCAACGTCTTCCGTCGTCGGTGGCGACGGTGGCGCTTTTTCTACATCGTCTTTTTCTTTACTTTCCTTTACTTTACTTTGTGTACTTTCTTGCACACTTTTGCGCAGAAATGGTGCTTTCTTGCACAAGTTTGTACATTTATCGGCTTTTTTACCGAATATTGATACGTCTTTCGTCGGACTTTCGACAGTTTCAGTCGAATTTTCGTCGATAAGGTTGTATCGCTCAATCGATGCTGCACGCCTACTATCTACACATATCTTTTTATATCGTTCTTGAATACCTCTACTCGTCAGTACACCTTCCTCGTCAAGCATACGCCTATCTAACAACCCTAACGTAAGGCAGCTCTCTAAGACTTCTTGTATATACACCTCTCCATACCCCGTTTGTTCCGAAATGATGAAGGGCAACTCTTTATCCCACGTCATGAAATACCCACTCTTGTAAATATAGCATAGCAGGAGAGCATATACTGCGATCGCCTTACCACCGTTACGCCGAATTAACTTGCGTATCTTAATATCCTGAAAAAAGTCTACTTCGAAAGGGAAGTAATCTAAGCCCGACTTCTTCTGTCGGCTCATAATTCGTGTGGTTTCGTGTAAAGTCAATAAGTAGCACAACACTGCGGCCTCTCTGTTGCATTCCCCTCACCACTTATTGGAGTGAGGCGGCCTCCTGTGTCATCGCCCGAGTTCGCATTGCAAGGATAGAAAGAACACTCATTGCGTCTTTCCCCCTCCTGTGTCATCCTCTTTCGTATTTGGACTGCGCATTGCAAGCTTCACACCTCACTCACTATTATGTAAGCAATGGGGAAACAACTCACACCGCAGCGTCGTGCTTTAATGGTTGATAGTGTACAAACGGCTTATTTACTCATGGTCGCTCAGCACCTCAACGATAGGGGTTAGATTGATGCCTAACATCTTAATCTCGCTAAACTCAGAGTCACTTATACACTTGACGAATGTCTCGTAAGCATCAAGCATGTTCGGAGACATGATCAAGTAATTACGCTTACAGATGCGCTCCTTGCCTGTCTCCGCGTTGACGAGAAGGCCTTCACAACGTACCTTATAGAACTTCATTAAGTCGTCATTTAGAGAACTTACCCAAAGGGCTGCTATGTTGCGCTTCACGCAAGCCTCCACACCTACGTCTTCGACACCGTTATAAGCACATACTTTTTCAGTAGCACGCGACTCAGCCTCTGCGAAAGTGGCTGCACGTACTAACCACGTCTCCTTCATGTTGGCCTTCTCTCCTTTTTCGGTCACACCGTCATAACTGACGCGTACCTCTACCCAAAATCTTCTGTTCATAATTTTCCGTTTTTCGTTAATAAAATGGTTGAGTGAGGAGTGTGGGAGTCGAACCCACTAATGTGCGATTGTTTCGAAGCTTATCCACTGCATACCCAATAACCCAAAACAGTAGACAACGATACCTTTCTTTGCCGCCTATCCGATTAACGGCCTATACTCCTCGTCTTTCCCATTACTATTCTCACGAACCATAATGGGAGCAATCTTAATAATCTAAACTTACCTTATTCACACGAATGCAACGCGGTCGGGAGTCGAACCCGACTAACGGCCTAAGCACCTCAGCCTATTAGCGAGTGCGGTCTATCCGATTAACCACCTATCGCGTTATATTGACTATTCTATCCCTCACGAACCGAATAGTCCCACCAATTCTATGAAGAAATTAGAAGCCCATGGCCAGCGCGTGACGGGGCAGACAATTAGAACTTTATAAAAAATATGAGTAAAACCATTCCACACCTTTCATTCACCCGCCTTGGCCCTTATCCAGCGCGCTATCTTGATTTTGATAGAGTTCTCACCCTTAGCACGCTCCGTATCGGCATAACGGTCGTCACTATAAGGCGAAGCGCACGCCCAGCGGCTGCAATACGTCATCAAGGAGATGAGCGCGTCAGTCTCGTCGCCACTCTCCTTGTAAGCCGCCAAAATAGATGCAACACAATGAAGAGCATAGCCCATTCCTGCTTGCTCGTAGGTGTAGTCCCTTACCATGTCAGGGAATTTGCATCGCTTCTCAACACCGACGATGTAAAGCCTAAAGTCGATTAGCAATAGGTGCAAATCCTTGTTGTTGCGCTTTATCCTTTCTACGTATTCATGTACGTCTCCTTTATCCATATACTTACCAACATTTAAAAGTTAACATATTAACGACCGTCGTAACGCTTACGCATCGCGCGCGTTTCCTCCTCGCGCTGCAGCTTCCGCTCGGTGTACTCCTTCACCATTTCAGCTTCGTCCCAATCGGGGTGTTCCTGGCTCATGGCGTAGTAAGTACCATTGTTCTTCATTTCGTTCAACACCGCGTCCTCGTAATCCATACGGCTGGCGTAATAAAAACCCGTCAGCACAACGGCTGCACAGGCCGCACACTTCGCCACCTTCAGCGCTTTATCTAAAATGTTCATATCGTTTTCCGTTTTTAGTTTGTTTGTTGTTTTGTCGTTTTGTTGTTTTCTCGTTTCTTTCGCCATTCATCAACATCGCCATTCAGCACACCGCAACCGCTTGCAGCATTCAGCCCTCAGCCGTTCTACATGTGCCGCTGCACACACCCCAAGGGCCGCCTCCTGACGCTTCGCTCACAGCATTACCACTGTTCGCGCTTCTGCTTGGCTCTTTTGTCGTTTGAGTCTTGCTCTCGCTCTTGCGCTTGCAGCATCACCACTGCTCGCTCCAAATTCTTTTTAATTCCTGTCCAGTTATAAACATTCGTCCGTTCAAATTCCTAAACCCTACGTTCACGCGCCCGGCATATATCCAACGTCGCAAAGTGCAACGCGCAACGCCCAAAATCTTTGCCGCGTCGCTCATGCCATAGCGGCCCGAGTCGACAACCCTTGGTTCTTCTGTCGTCATAACCTTTTCGTATTATTTTGTATCACCACTCACGACCTTGCGAGTCACTTCGTAAAACTTCCGCCCACGTTCGTCAGTCACTACCCTACTCTTCCACTCTTCTTTGCCAGTCTGAGCATTCAATCTCTTCTTCGCCTGATACAGCCCTTGCGGAGACACGCTCTGAAAATCCAATCGGATACTATCACCCATCACCATTTTGCGCAACGTTGCCGTAACACTCGGAAGCCTTATTAATCCTTTTTTCATACCCTTTTGCTTGTAAACATAACATCGATTCTTTACATTTTTGGGGACTAATGTCCCGCCAAAAGGACCTTTATAAGTCTTTCTTTTTCTTCTATAAGTTTCTTTAGATACTCGTTTTCTTTCTGCAAAAAAGCCACGTCGGAGGCAGCATCCGACGTCAAAAAAGACTCGCTTTTATCGATACTTTGGCTATTCACAAGCATTCCCTGTAGGTTGTTATGGTTTCCACTAACATTTACCGAAGTACTATTGTCCTCAGGTAAAAGCATGTCCCCCTCCCCTGTAAGCAGCCAATTACCATCAACTTGTGGGAAACGTTGCTTGATACGTACAAAATCTAAGGTCTCTCGTGCCTTCCATGTGGATACTGTGCTCTGACGCACGTTTAAAAGTCTGGCAAATAGCGTTTGATTACCATGCGCATATTGCAGCACTAACTGTTCTAATTTTTCTTTATTATTCATTTTTATTGGTCTAAATGTCGCAAAATGCCTAAATTAACGCAAAAACGTTTGGTTTATGTTTGCAATTTATTATATCTTCGCACTCGTAAACAATGTTTACCGAACGCAATAAATGTTGTTTAAACTGCAAATGTAAAGAATCGATGTTATGTTAAATAACGCATGTAAATACACACAAAGCACCCCACTAACGGCTTGCGTTAGTGGGGTGCTTTGCAATATGCGAACACCACCCCCCAAAATACGATGAAACCGACAAAAAAAGCCCCCCACTCACGTGGGAGGCATGCAAAACAAAAAGCATAACGCTTTAATTTCTATTTTAAAGACAACAAAGCTTCACCTATACGGTGCAAACCTTCAACAATACGCGCTCGCTGCTTGTCACGAGGCACTTTTAGCCCCGTTACATAATGCGTCAGCAAAGCTTGATTAATGCCAGTAGCATGAGCAACGGCCGCAAATGTTGTGTACTGCAAACAACAACGCAACAAAGCGGCAGCACCTAAATCCACCTCAAACTCATACACACCACACTTCAACCATTCTGGCAAGTCATCACCATCAGCCACAACGCCTTCAACATGTTCGACAATAGCATCACGCAAATCGCTCATTAACTTTTCATAAGTCGAAGCCGTTACTAACACCATGCCACACAAACGAGCATCATCTGTCACCGCTGCAAAATTCTTATCACTCCAATCCACCTTTACCTTTATCTTTTCCATACTTTTAAAAGTCTTATATATTCTAAGGTTATGGAAAGGTTCAACCCCCTTCCATACCTTTTAAATTACTTTCTCCAACCAGCCTGTCGCCAAATGCTTAGAAGAAGAAAATCGTTAAGCGTTTCACTCATCTTACCTCTTACAGTTACTTTACCCTTCTTCGTGGGGTGCTTGAACTGTCGGTGGTCGCCATGATTGGCCTTAATTTCTACCCAGCCTTCCTTTTTCAGTAGCTGAATAACTTCTCTTACTTTCAATTTATTCATGCGCGTTCCTTTCTGTTTTGCATTACAAAGGTAATAAAATTTATACTTATAGCCAAATATTTTTGCCATAAAGATATAAAAAACTTTACCCCCTTACATAATCAATCACGCGCCTCACGGCTTCATCTACCTTCTTAGCGTTTCGCCTTATATATATGTCGGCCATTGGATAGGGCGACTTGTGACCTAAAGCAGCATCTATCACTGCATCAGGCACGTCAAGCTCTGAGGCCAACGTTGCCCACGTGTGGCGCGCCCAATAGGAGGTAAGATCGGGAAACAAACCGCTATACACCTTCACCCGTTCTTTCGCCCGTTTGCCCTTATGCTTTACGTACACATAACACGACGGACCAACACGTTGCAACCCGTCATTCACGTTACGAAGGAAGCCCTTCCACGCCTCAACGCCACCACTCAAACGCTCGCCAAAATAAAGCAAACGTTTCACCCCCTTATAACGCTCAATAATCTCCAGCGCTTCAGGTGGAACCGTCAGCCGACACACAACCCCCGTTTTGCTCCGCCTGTATTCAATCACGCCACTCTCATTCAGCGGAGGCAACTCCATGAGGTCAATCATATTAATGCCCGCCAGATAAAACGAAAGCATAAAAAGGTCGACATACCTCTTTTGCCACTCTTCGCAAGGGTAACGCATCAACCGCCTCAAATCCTCCAACCTTAGCGAGCGTTTCATCGTTTCCTCCTTCTTTATCTTAAATCGCCTAAAAGGATACATTTCGGCCGGTATCACCTCTTCATCTATTGCAGCATTAAACACGGCACGAATATTGCGAAAGTGTATGCCCCGCGTGTTCGTGCTGCAGGTGTCAGCCATCCAAACCTCAAAATCCTTCAGCCACCCCACCGTCACATCTTTAAAGCACAACTCCTCCAACTTACAAAACTTCCTCAACTTCTGTAAAGTCATTTTATACACGCCCGCCGTTCTTTCCTTCTTACACCGACTCACAAACGTTTCAGCAAACGGCAAAAAACGCGCTTCCTCCTGTTTCTCCTCTCCAACGGCCTCACCCCCATTCCCATTCAACTCCAGCCGATCGAGCAAAGCCGCCTTAATCTCGCTTGCCCTCATTGCTTGAACATCATTAAAGCACGCCACCTCTTCAACAGTCAATTGCACCTTTGCCATTTTCAGTCGCAGCAACTGCGTCAGCTGTGCCGCCATAGGCGCGCCCACCACCCTACCGTTCACAAACTCTCCCTCGCGCAACATCACCCCCGTGCTCAGCATTGCCGACGTTCCACGATTGTAAATAACGATACAAAGCCGCCCTTTCCCTTGTTCGTCCTTACGCCTTAAATCTAAATACCACTTTAATTTATATGCCATTACCTACATTTTTAACCCTTTTTGCTCACAAATAGCTCACAAAAACGATACAAAATAAGCCAAAAACGGCCAAAATGAGGCCAAAATGCGGTAAAAAAACGAGTAACAACAAACAATAAAACCGCCAATTACCAAGCCTTAACAACTTGATAATCAGCGGTTTCCCTCATGTCGGGGCGACGGGATTCGAACCCACGACCCCCTGCTCCCAAAGCAGGTGCGCGATTGTATATAATGTATTGATTATCATATACTTTTAGAATTTGGCTTTGTTTGCTGCTCACAAATAGCTCACAAAATGGGAGGAGGGGAATACAAAAGAAGTCCTTACACGGAGAGGGGTAAGAGCGTATGTTATATGCGTGCTGGGTAGCAAAGAGCCTCACACTTAATAGCATGAGGCTCTAACTTGCACCTATCAGCCATAGGTGGCTTGTGTGTTATATAGTAATGACTTGGCTGAATTTTATATCTTTTCGGCAGTCTTGCGTATCCTACTCGCAAGATCTAATAATGAATTCCTAAATTGTTCTTTTTCTTCTAAGGTAAAACCGCCTTTTCCCCCATTGCCATCTATCCCATCCATCTTGTGATAAAACCACGACGAGGAACGATTAAAATAACGGTTGCTAAAATCCAACCACGAAACGCTCATTAAAATGTCTTTGCAGCGTTCCTTCATATCGGTAATCTTACTATCTTCCATAACTTTATATATAAAAATCCCGCCCGCTTTGAGCGGGATTTTTTTGACTTTAATAAGGTTGGCGAAGCATGTTGTCAAACAACTCTTGCGCGTACCACATTAATTGTGGATAGCCATCGGGATAACTCTTGTTATAATTCCTAATGGCTTCTAACAGTTCGTACTCTTCTTCAGAAACTGTTACTTTTAAAACCTTTCTTTTCATAATGTCATTACTTATTTAACACAACACAAAGATACTACATTATTTTGTACTATCCAAATAAAACGCCTTATAAATTAAGTTGTGCTTTAATATTTTCCAGTAGTTGTTTGTCTTCTTTACTCATGAGGCCATCATTTGTCGTTGTTGCGGTGGGGATAGGGTCTGTATATTTCTGATTGAACGACAAATCGAATTGGCGTAATACATATTTATTCTCTCCTCTATCCCATTGTAATCTATCACCGAAAAGACAACTCCAATCTTCTTCCATACTGATTTCTTGTCGAGTGCTATCAGTAAAATGGATAGCACGTTGAAAGACCTTTGATTTGTTGAAGATTACCTGTCTACAATAATCATTCTTAATGCTCTGCATCATTGTAATGCTCATCGCACCATTATCATACGTGCAATGTACGTGTACAATATTGGAGTTGCCTGATATTTCAACATCTTTAAGTGCATTAAGAGCTGCTTTCTCTGATTCAAAGTTTCCAAGGTCACGTGCATAAGAAGTTATGTTATCAAGCTTTGTCTTATCAGCAGCCGTCATCACACCTGCTTTGGCAGAAGTGGCTTTAGAAATTGGTGTATCATATACATTACCATTTGCAAAATTCAGATAGCGTAAATTAACCTGTTCTGCTGTACTTTGTTCCTCTCGAATGAAACTAAATTTTGCTCCAGCATCTTTCATTCGTTGTCCCCATTGATATGGTAAAAGTCCGTCTCGATAACATACACCATTGTCACTACCCATATAAGGTATCATATATTGTGATGTTTGATGTGCTTCATTATCATTTTTATAATGAGTATTATCATCAGCACCCCATCTTTTCCAGCGGACATATACTCTACCATTTTCTGAATGAATCCACCAGTTACATGACGCAACACAGTTTTTATCAGCATCAGTACCAGTAGAATAAATGTAGTTCTTAGTTGTTCCTTGCGTACCACTCTGTGCAGTTGGTACATTCAATGCCGTGAGCAATTGTTGTAGCGTGATAGTTTGTGCGTTGTCTGTGTCGGTCTGCCCAGCAACGCCCAATCGCACGTCCAATCCGCTCACACTCGCTGCTGCTTGCAATTCGGCTAATGCTTCTGAGAGTTTTTTTGTTTCCATGTTATTTGTTTTTTGTATGTTTGCAATGATTGTAATTTATGGTGCGCCTTCGGGCGCGCTTTTTTATCATTCGCCCATTGGTTTTTGGTAAATTGGTGGTTGGATAATATTATCTGTCTGTATCTGCCACCCATTACCAGGCTTTAGCGTAGCATTAAAATTCATATCAGCGATAGCACCGTCATATTGCCAATAGAATTGTCCGTCCGAGCCGACACACATCGTAAGGATGACCATGCCTTTGCCTAATTCTAAATAGGTCGTGAAGTTTGTTTCACCTGTTTTGGAAAAGCGGCCGTACAACCGAAAAAACTTGCCAAGTTCTTCACTATCTTTCACGTTGTTATAAATAATCAACTTGCAGCCGACAAGCGAAAGAGCTTGTTGGATTTCATCATTGCTCTTTCCATAAGGTGGTAACTGCCAGCTTCGATAATCTTTTGTTACTTTAATATTCGTATCAGCGGTGCTTTCATCAACCGTCACTGTCTCTGGTAAATAGTTTACATTGATAATGGTTGATAGATTAGGTATAATGGGGTATGCTTTTTTTCTGTATAATTTAGTCGTAGTACCTCCGACCTCATACGTCCTTAGCTCAAGATAGTTGGTATAGTTACTCTCTGTGATTACCGTTACCGAGTTAAGCTGCATACCCGTTGTAATGCCGTTAAATACACCTTGGTCAGCATATATTGTTCCCTTGAATATACCCTCATCGGCATAAACCTTGCCTTTGAAGTAGTATTGTTGGTGTACTGGGTCGATTGCGACTTTCAGAATGTTGTGGTCTAATGCGTACAGACCTACGACCGTATTGCCCCCTATCTGCAATCCGTCAGACGACATCATGCACCCTGTGTAAGTGCCGTCTTCAATCTCTTTTCGTCCGAAGAACGCGTTACCACTTGCTATGTAATTGTCACCAATCATGGTGTAGCCATTGAAGGATTTCATCCAGTCGGGCAAGGAGACTGCTTTCTTGTCCATTTCGTTTAAACACCAATCCGAAGCAGTTTTGCCCACTTCGAGCTTTACTTGATTGATAGCGATGAAATCACCGCTCGTGCCTATTGTTGCTCTGAATAGTAAGAGGGGGCTGGCATAAGAGCCGTCAGGGCGCACGCGGAATGTGTAGATGTGGCGCACCCATTCTGCGGTTAGCTCCCACGTGTGGCTTCCATCATTATTAAATGCCGTTTCTTTCACTCCGTCAGCCATTGGCATATCTGCGCTTGCATCAGACAAGACGCTTCCTCCATAATCATATACGTATGTATTGATACTACCTGAGCCACGTGAGTAGAAAGATAGCGTGTACCATTGTCCAGATACGATTGTTGAGCCTAACGATTGCGAATAAAAGTCAAACTCGCGCTCGCTGCTTCGCCATGCGCACAAAGAGTTGATGCCGCAGAACGTTTCCATGTTGGAAGGTGTAGCCATGCGAATAAGCTGCGTATCATTCTGAATGTAACCGTCAGCTGCTAATGCTGAGCCACCTTCGTATGGTCTTCCCAATGTGACCATAGAAATGTCTGCTTGCGAGCCACTTGCTAAACGTACCAACACGTATTTTGTACCGCTAAGGCTTGACTTCGTGCAGAATGCGATGTAATGTCGTCTCCATGTTGAGGTCAATGCAAATGCGGCACTTGCGTCACTTTGAGAGCCTTTTGCGTCTCCGTCAACGTAAATCGTTTGTTCGTTCGTGTCGGGATAACAATATACGGTAGCAGTACCAGAGCCACGCATTGTAATGCCTATAACGTACCATGTCTGAGGGCCAATCAACTTTGTTACATCATATTGTAATATGTCCGTCTGTTCTGAGACAGAAGCGGAGAGCATATCCGTATCACCAACCGCTGCTCCCTCGTTCAGCGTGCCGTTAATCGTGGCGAGCGATGAGCGGAAATTGAGCCACGTGCCAGCATAGTTCTCCGCCTTTGGAGCAAAGTCGGTATGCACGAGTAGGTTGTTATGTAGGCTCGTTCCGTCTGCTCCGTCTTTGCCGTTCGTACCGTCCTTACCATTCCAAACGACAGGAATAGTTTTTTGTGCAACTTCTACCTTGTCAAGGTAGAGTTTAAACTCTATTCGTGTTGCGCGAGTAACCACAAGCGTTGCCGTATCTCCTGTGCCTTCTTGTGCTATCGTAGTGCCGCCAGAGCCGTCATCGGCATATATGGCCCACTTCATTTTACCTCCTGTAAACTTCGTAGATTTTAAGCCTTGCGTTCTGTATGCTTCAACGGTAATCGTCTTTTGGCTATAAGAGGGTGTCACCGTGCCTTGTTGTGTTCGCGATATTGACCCAACGGGAGCAAGAATGTAGTAGGCAGCTCCGTCATCGCCTTGTGGGCCGCGAGGGCCTTGCGGTCCAGAAGGGCCTTGCGGTCCAGAAGGGCCTTGCGGTCCAGAAGGACCTTGTGGCCCGTTAATACCGTCCTTACCAACGAAGCCAAGCAATTCTGTAGCTATAACCTTATTACTACTATCAATTGTTTGTCTCCATAAATATGTGCCTTGCGCTATATTTGTCGGGAATGTTTCACTCCAATCACTATTCGGTGCAGTCGTACCCGATGTGCTTGTGGCATACTTATACGTAAAAGTTGGTATCTTACCATCTTTACCAACGAAGCCAAGCAGCTCTGTAGTCTCAGTGCCGTCGGGATAAAATGTGCGTTTCCAAATGTACTTACCTTGCGCCACGTCAGTAGGGAACGTACTGCTCCAATCATGATTAGGCGCGCTCGTGCCATTATCACTAACGGCCCATTTGTAGGTCGTTTGGCTCTGTGGCCCCCATTTGATCGTGACATTGCTCCCGATTGTAACGTCACCTTTGCCGTTGTATTCGATAGCCCCTTGTCCGAGCGAGAACGAGCCGTCAGGGTTGAGGCTGTAGTGAGTGGTACGTCCGTCGGGTGAGAGGGAGATGATTTGCCCATTCTTGGCGTAAAGGCCAAAGCCACCTGTGGGTAGGTAGCCACCAAGGCGACAAGCGAGACAACCGACAAAGCTCTTGGAAGTGATGTCGGTGAGTAAGTCGATAGCAGGTTGCCCCGTGCCGTTGGCGTGAATGTAAATGGCGCTTTGGCGTGTGGGGTCGGTAGCGTTGCCGTATTGCACCAACTCGTCGCCTACTTCGGGGCGTACCATTAGTCCTGCAACGGGGGTGTCGCTATCGTCGGCAAAGAGTTCTGTCGTGCCGTCGTCGGCAGTGATGAGGGAGGCGTAGTCGTCCGTGACGAGTTGGACTACGTGAGCGGAAACATCTTGCACGTGGTCGTAAGCGTTGACCTCGCCTGCCTGAGGTTCGACAATGGCGGCATCGAACTCCGACCTATTAATGGCCAACACATTGTCGTGGCCGCCTGCTGTGCTGCCTATGAAGCTAACTCTTACCCAATAGCCGCGAGCTCCGTTCGTTGTCCAACGTTGGCAACGTATGAAGTCGTTCGCTTGGAAACCTCCGTAGCCGTGCGTGTCGTCCCCCTCTAATACTAAGTAATAGTTCGTGGCGTCCCCATCTACGCTCTTCACGCGGCCGCATGCTTGGCTGATCCCCAGTGCGCCACAAATGGCACGTATCTTTTCGATAACGAGTTCAAAGGCCGTGAGTGTGCCGCGAATACGGAGGTTGTCAGCCTCTACGTAAGTTTTACCGTCCGCGGCCGTTTGTGCAGCCCACCCACTGCCCGCGAAGCCATTGCTCGCGAAGTCGGGGCTTTGTGCTGAGGCTTCGAAGTTGGTAGCCTTGCGGAAGGTGACGCTCCCCTCGGCCGTGTCGTCGTGTTGGCGGCTTAGGTAACGCTGATCAGCCGTGTCCCATTGCGTAAGGTCGTCGGCCGTGGCAGCATGATCGGCTTCGGCGGCATGATCGGCTTCGGTGGCATGGGCCGCGTTGTCAGCATTCGTGGCGTCGTCGGCCGTGGTGGCGTGGTCGGCAGAGGCAGCCTCATCGGCAAATCCTGCCTTCACCTTGGTACGGACGGTTTCGCCCGTGTCGGTGTCGGTACTATCCAGATAGAGGTAGCCGTCGGCAGGAGTAGCGTCCAGCTGATTCAGCGTGTCGAGATTGGGGTGCGTGTGAGCATCGGCCGTAGCAACACTGCCGCTGCTTATGGAAGCCCCACCGCCACCGCTGCTTGTGGCTGAGGCCTCAGCGTTATTGCCTTTGCGCGCTCTGCGTGGCGTGGCTGTAACGTATCGTGTTGTAACTTTATAGTCCATAGCCTTAGTTGTTGTTATTTAATGATTTCTTTGTTCCACTCTTCGGGTTCGAGCCTTACAAATTTAATATTACTCGTGCCGTCGTAGGCGCTGAGCACCTCACTTTTCATCATAAAGAGGTCCTCACTCGGCATAGCGCGGTCGGTGAAGAGCTGTAGCGGTGAGAGCGGAGTAATGGCCTCTCCCTCAAGCGTAGGTACGCGGTGTCCATACTGGCTAAAGAGGAGTCCTAACAAGTCGTACTCAATCAGCCAAGGCGCAGACGTGTTGGTGCGACGCAGGAAACATCGTTGAGGAATATCCGTCTGCCCAGGGCCAGGAGCAAACGAGTACCAGGTTTTGTAAGCGCCTCGTGCCGTTACCCCAAAGTCGCTCCCAAAGGCTGTGCCGCAAATGGTGTCAATCTTTATCTCGTCCTTTGCGCTTGCGTTTATCCATGCGCTGTATTCGGCATCACTCTTCTCCACCGATTCAGCGATGAGGCCTTGTACTATCTCCAACTTCGGAAACTTGTAAAGCCACCACCTTTGCGCCCAATTCATACGTTGCCCTCGTTTAGAGGTTTGCGTACTAATACACACGTCGCGCAATCCGTTCGGGTCGGGCAACGACTTGTCGAGTTGGCACGTCTGAGGATTGGTAATGGGGTATTCCTTTCCCTTTCCGTCCGTATCGTCGAAGATGATGCACCCTGTATAAATGGTCAACTCCAAGTACCCCGCAGTGTACGGCAGGGGAATGATTTCGCCCTCCGTGGCGTATTGTTCATTAGTTCGCTCGTGGCCAAGGGTGTGTGTATGGTTCTTTGACCACCCTTGAATGCCGCTCTCCTCCTTTATGCTATCACTCTTAGAGTTGGCATAGTAAAGGAGGTAAGAGGGAGCATGGGTGAAGTATTTCGCATCGTCGTATTCAACCGCAACCCAATGACCCTCGTTATTGTAGCCTTTTGCCTGGTATTGCGCTATGGCCTTGCCATTACCGTCAAACAAGACGAGCGAGAAGGGAATGTAGCAGTAAGCCTCGCGCACCTTACACCAATTAAAGTTGTCCTTTTCGTTCCCTTCGTCCTCAGCATCGGCAAAGGGGTTGAGGCGAGGGTCAATCATCATCTCCATAGTGAGGCGAATATAAGAGCGCATCACATCTTCTGATACTTGATTTTGGGCCGCAGGGCAGTACACACGAGGGAAACGCATCAGCACTTCGTCCGACGTACCCGATAGGTCGTTGAAGGCACGCGTAACGACGTTTTCGCTTGTGTTCGCTTCGACATTGGCATAATGGGCGTCTCTCCCCAGAGGCGATTGTTGCCCATTGAGCGTGAGGTTATTGCGCGGCCAGCAATTCGTTAAAGCCAGCCACGCAAGGCCCTCACACGCTGCGCCCCCTGTACCCGTCTTCACCATTTTGAAGTAATGCGCATCGGGGTGCTTTTGCGTAAGGCCAGTGGCAGCACTATCGGCAGCAGAATGGAAGAACCGACTTATCTCGTATGTCTTGAACCCAGGGCCAAACATGTTAAACACGCTGCCCACCTCTGTCAGTCGGTCTTGTTTTATGGTCACGCTGTTGTCTGTCAGCAGGTCGCCACCCGTGTAGGGCGAGAATTTCACGACGGCCGCTTGCGCCAACTTATCTACCGATAGCGTTTGCTCCGTAGCGTCCCACGTGATTTCTTCTACCTTGGGTGGATTATTGCGCAGCGCATTTAGGTCGTACACCATGATCTTGCCCGCACGCTGCACGATGCGCAAAGCAAGCGGTTGCAGCACACCGTTCAACACTTCGTCAAGCGTTGAGGCTTCACCGTCCTCATCGTAGAAGTTGGCGGCATCAACGTATAGGCGTGTAAGGTCACAAGACTCCCATAGTACGTTGTCGTTCATCTCTAACGACGTAAGCACCTCTACTGGCACTGCGCTGAGGCCCACCTGCTCAAGGCAATAGTCAATGTAGTGGCGCACGGACTTAATGCCCCCCGCTTCGCCATACTTTAGGCGCTGCATGTGGCCGAAGTCTGTAAAGGTGAGTGTGACGGTGTAGTCCTTCTCCGACTGGTAAGGCTCTTCGTACGTTTCGCAGTCGAGGCCACCCACCCAAAAGAGCGCATCGTCAAGATAGACGTGTGCCATGACATTGCCTGGACTGATTTGGAAGAGGTCCGTAAACGTGCGGTCAGCAGGACTCACGATGTTGATTGTGAGCGTTGCGCCACAAGTGGTTTCGTACTTTTCGCGCTCCTCCCATTCTAATTCAAGTGGCGTGTCGGCATCAAACGTGAGGCTACCAACGGAAGTGAAAGGCGCATTGGCCGCTTGCCATATTTCGACCCGCCACGTTTGGCCCTTGCAGTTAACAAAACTGCCAGCGTATCTTTTGTAAAGCATGAGGTTAATGTGTTAATGTGCAAATGCGTGGTTAATGTGCAAATGTGCAAATGTGCAAATGATTGAATAATGTCTTAATTACTCAGCGTACAAAGGCGACAATTTGCACATTTGCACATTCGCACATTCTCACATTCGCAGAGCGTTATGCTCTTGAAGTAATTTTGTTTCGTTTATCGGCAATGAGTTGCAAGTCGCGTCCGCTGATGCGTCCACTCACATTCACGTCGACGCGCTGCGCCCCAAAGCTGTTGCGTAAGGCCGCGAGGTTGAGGCTCGGCACCATGCTCGAAGGCGTTGTGTACTGCGGAGCTGAGGCCAAAGGCGCTTGCACCATGCGCCATAGCTGCAACTGCTGACGACGGTTGATGATCATCTCACCAGAGTTGACATTAGCTGTCAATCGGTCGCCCGAATAGCTGCCGCCCGGTATGATACCACCATGCGCGTAGCTGCCGCTCGTGGCCGACTTGATAGAGGCTATCATCGTCAGCAACGTAGCAAGTCCTGTAGCGGCAAAGGCTATCCACCCGAAGGGCGTAAGCTTACTTGCATCTTTCGAAGCCTCAGCGTAGCCCAACACCATCGTAGCAATGGCTTGTGCGATCGTACCCGCAATGTTGAGTACAGGTTCTTGCACCTGCGAGCCTAATTGCGCGATGCTGCTGCCCAACTGCTGAATGCTCTGTGCGCCCTCGCGCATCTTGCCCGTACCATTTTCGACGCTTGTCGTGTCAAAGTCCACGGTGATAGGTTTCAACTTCAGCGACGACAACACCTTGTTAATGTCGTCCACCTGTTGTTGAGCCTCCTCCTTACTGATGAGGCCAATGTCGTAGTCGTTCTTGACGCGTGAGGCCTTCGTCTGCGCGTTGGCATACGACTTGCGCTTATCGCTTACTGAGCCAGTCTGCGTGTACTGCGGTTCCACCTCCGCTTCAATCGTTAGTCGGCCGTTCGTAGCCTCATTGATTTGTGCCTGTAGCGCGTCCACCTTCGTCATGGCTGCTACTTTCGCCTCCACGGTCACGGCATTGTCGAAGTCCGTTTGAGCCGCGCGTAGTTGGTCCTGCAAAGCCTCCAGCGTAGTTTTCACCTCTGGCGCGTCAGGCTTCTCAAGGCCCACCTTTACGGCCAACTCCTTGCGCTCTCCCTCCAGTCGTGTAGCCTCAGCCATAGCCTTCTTCGCTGCGTCGAGGTTGTTAGTGCTTTGCGCCAATTCCTTCTGCTTGCTAATCTCCTTGTCGTACCATTCAATGCTCTTCTCGTCGTAGGTAGGAGCGTTGTCGGTAGGGGTGTGGGTGGAGGTGTGAGGATGTCCTGTTCCGCCACTTGTGTTAGGTTTAGCCAAAGCAGGCTTTTCCTTTCCATAGCCACCATTTGCCGCGATATGATTATAATTGCGCTTTTGCGAAGTGGTGAGCGAGCCGAATATAGCACTCACCAAGTCCTCTTGTTCTTTAATCTCTTCTCCCTTTTTATTTGCAAGCCCTGTAGCCATATTGTAGGCCGTCACTTTGTTAAGCGTGTTAGCCGTCTCTTTGTTAGCCGCTTGTTGGTTCTTCTGCGTGTCGCGCGCAAAGTTAAAGTTAAGCGATCCATTTTGTTTTACGGCATCGGCAGCTGCGGCAGGGCGTTCAATATTTTGGCGCGCCAACGTTACGGGGTTGCGCAATTCGTTAGCTCCTTTCCCATTGTGCGTTCGTCTCAGATCGGTGTCAACATCTTTAGCCTGCTTTTCATACTTTTGCTTCTCAATTCTAAGCTTTATAATGTTGGTGTAAACTTTCTTAACCTCGTCAAATGCCGCCTCAGCCATAGCGAGGTCTTGCAGATTTTGTATATACTTTTCAACTGCAGCCGCATTACGTTCAAAGATTGTGCCGTCCTTTTGTATCTGTGCTTGATAGCCAGGCACGATGCTCTGTAGTTTCTTAATAGCTGCCATACGGTCGGCATATATGGCATTACTATCGTGAATAACTGCTGTTAGCGTACGTACTTTGCTAATTTCGTCGGCATAGTGTGTAGCAGCCTCTTCTTGTACGTTTTGAACCGCACTTTTGATTTTGTCGGCTTGTGTTGTAGCCTCAGCATTATCATTTAGAGCCTCAGTATTATCTTTTACTGACTTTGTTGAGCTATCAAAGTAGCTAACAAGTTTCTCTATGGCGAAGCCTAAGGCCGCAATGGCAATACCGATAACAGTAGAGGACAAAAAGCCACGTATGGCCATTTTGGCTGTAGTAGAAGCGACTGCTACTGCGCGGAACGAAGCGGCTAACGAAATGTTCTGAACGCGGCTCACCCTAACTGCAGCCGTGCATAAGTTAATGGTCGCGCGCAATCCTATATAGGCGATGCGCATTTGCTTCACGGATAAAGCTAAAGCCTTTGTAACCCCAATAGCCTTACTGAAGGCTACTATAGCCAAAAGTGCTTTGTGAGCTGATGAAGCTAACACAACAAACGACGAGGCCATACTCAAGTAAGGCTGCACTTGATTAGCCACTTCGCCCATTTTAACCTTTATGCCAGCCAACTTGTTTTGGAATTGCTTCATCGCACCCGCAGCCGTGTCGCCTAAAGCCGCGTTCATGTGGCCAACGTTGTTAGTTACCACTTCGGCCAACATGGCAGCGCGCTCTTGCTCCGTACCCATTTTTAGCACGCGCTCTTGTGCTTCGGTAAAGGTTATGCCCACGCGCTTTAAGGCCGAGGTCTGTCCTTGCATCACCTTTCCAAACAGATTGCCAATGTTTTGTGCATCTTGTTCCGTGGCAGCCAGTCCTTTTTGTTGTGCAACGAGGTCGTTAATGGCAGGTATAAGTGTAACGAGCGCGTCTCTTTGTGTCAAGAACGTTGCCACTTGTTGCGCTCCCGCCTTTTGTACACTGCCGCCCAGAATGCCCAATTGCGTTTGTGCCTTAATGGTAGCTTGCACGGCCGCGATGTCGGCCGAGGAGGCTTTCATGCGTTCTTCCATTACCGTCTTCAACCTTTGGTTGGCTACCTCAACGTTTTGGAAACTGCCAGCTAACGAAGATAAGGCTGCGTTTAATCCGTTAGAAGCTTCTTTAATGTTATTCCAAACACTGAAAGCTTGATTAAGTTTGAACACTTCTTGGTGCATTTTGTCTGCTTCATCTTTTGCCCCAGATAATACACCCTTAAGTTGTCGCGTTGTTGTCACCGCGCTCACCAATTGCTCTTTCCCGTCAATGGCGAGCCTTAGGTTGAACTTTATTTCCTTTGAAGCCATATATTTATAGATTTTTATTTGGTTGGTAATTTATAAAGTCACACCTTTGCAAAGGACTAATACCTTTTGCGATATGAAAAGCGAACAAATCCCGAAAGAGATTAAAGCAGAGTTTAGCAGCGAAGTAAAAGAAACAACACCCTCAGAAAAGAAGAAAAAGCGAAACAAAAGAGCTTTATGGGTAAGCACCTATTTGGGTTATGCTTCATTCTTTTTCTTTTGCGATAGCATATACTTTTACGCTACAACAGAAACGTGGACAGACGCTCGTGTTTTTTTTGTAGCAGCATTCATGGCCCTGTCGATCCTCTTATTCTTTGCCTCAGCAGTGGCCGACTCGTATTACGATTTCCCTGATTATAAGGATATTAAACGTAGTAATGGTGGTGAGAACGACTACGATTATTTGTAAAGCACATAGTGGCCTCCAAAGCCGCCTTATTATTGATCCTTTAACCCCTTCATCAAGCTAACAAGCCGCTCACGCGCCTCGTCTTTACCGACTGGTGGCA
>OMCE01000116.1_pt1 | contig 38468 bp, 41 predicted proteins | sample 1644981 | NCBI WGS metagenome assembly OMCE01 (sample SAMEA103958151, study PRJEB25191) | human gut metagenome | reverse complement strand
ACTCATAAATCTACCCTTAATCGTGTATTGGATGATAGTTGCGGATTTTAGGTATTCGATAAATCCATTCCTAGACTGATATAACAAGAATATGAAAAGAGACTGGAAATATATAATGCTGCGTTGTTTGAAAGCATACTGTATCAGCGTTGCGCTAACGACAATCTGTATGATCTGCTACATCGAAGTTGGTAGCGATAAAGGATGGCCAAGGGCAGAAAGTTGGCACACTTGCCTTCATACTCATGGGCATTTTGATTTTTTTACTGATTGATAACAAGAAATGGGGTTTTATATGGACACTACAAATAGCAGATTTATAGCTTTTCTCAATAGCTGGAGAGCAACCCTTATCGATAATGACTCATACCAAAAGTCTGACAAGGAAAATTACGAAAAATGTCTTCAACTATATAATGAAATTATCACTGGGAAGAATATCATTAACGTCGATGACTCTGATTTTGTTAACCTCTTCTGCGAAGGAGGTTCTGTAACGGCTATAGAAGCTACGACGGACATCAATTCTTCAAACCGTATGGAGGAAGTGATAACTTCCATTAAGAAAGCGATTGCAGGATATGACGGCTCAATTAACAACATCATGCTATTCATATTCATTGGTAAATCGACTCCTCTTCTAATGGAAGAAATGTCTTTCTTTAACAACTTGATCTCTACCTTTGAAAGTGACACTCAAGTTGTTTGGGGTATCAAACAGGTGGAAGAATCTGATTTACTCCGAGTCGCAATGCTCTTTAATTACTCACATAAATGAGCCCAATATTGCAATTTTAGCAAGCTGTGCCCAAAATCGGCACACCGCATTCGTAACTTTGCACATAACAAATAGTTTAAGTATGATCAAAGAAATAATAAAAGGTGTTGACGGTTATGTCATTGAGACGGATTCTAATTCATGTTTCATTGACTACCGTGATATGAGTGAAATCATTGGCTATCATACTGAAAGTGATGTGGTCATTGGCTATAACAGGGATAATCAAATAGAACAGTTAAATGTAACCACACATGCTCGACAAGTATTCTCAAAAATAGAGAACAAGAGATTTGAGCTGTTGTTGTGCGGAAGGAAATGCTGGTATGAATGCTCGCACAAGGAAGAAGAAATAGAGTACGCAAAGATCTTTGACTATCTGAAGGAATGTCCTAAGTTTGATTATATCCCAGAGCTTCAATCTTACCTGATAAGCGAGCTTATAAGGAAATCGGATATTGAAGCTGTTAGCTTTCATCTGTCGGAGCTATTAGGCTGCGAACCTGATGATGACGCTGATTGTTATGAGCATAGCTTTGGGTATGTATTTGAACTTGTTAGGTCAATCCTTGAATTGAGTGAAGAAAACTAGGCAAAGAGCAATCTGATTATCAATAAATTCAATAACCTATCTATGGATTTAATACAACATAATATGACTATACAAGAGGTGTTTAACACTCCTGCTGTCAAGGAAATCGAGCAACAGATACTTCTGTTGTTTGATAGAAGCAAGAATAACTGGCGTAGTGGTGATGCTGATACTATTGCCATTCGGAGTCTTTTGGAAGTCAGGAAAAATTTATTGAACAGTCTCTTTGTTTTGGATGAAGAGAACAAACAGCTCTTGACGGACTTTAACGAGGCTCTTAAAAAGCAACTGTTAGACACAAGGGATAGAACTATCAAAATGATGGAGGCAGTTAAGAGCGCAGGATTTTCTGGTGAGATTTCTGCACATGGGAAATGCTATCTCGGCTATGACTATCCCCAGATACATCCTGTTCAGAGCAATAGAGCAAAGAAGATGTGGTGTATTCTTAATGGCACTTATGATTGTTACATGCCGTTGTATGAAGACGGAGTTGAAAGTTCAATCAAATTTAATATTGAGAGTGAGGCTCCTTCAGAAAACTATGTGCTGTATCTTGATGATGAACCGGAAAAGAATGGTTTGGACAACTGGAATGAGCATCTTGATAGGGAGTTAAGCGCGGACATGCACCTGGTTTATGCTTTCCATAACCTATATGAACATATCGGTTTCTCAATATTCGATTTGTTATGGGTTCGCAACTTTAATCTCGAGATCAACTTGGAATATGACTATTCTACATATCCAGATGGACATGAATATGATGATCCAAATTGGGACTCGTGTGACTTTTTAGACTAACTGTAAGATGGGCAAGAAAAAAGAACCTTCACTATTCTGTGATACGTTGTCTGTCAAAGACCACGCTTCAAGCTTGATAAAGTATATGACCGATGGCATATACGAGAAACAGCATATAATGAGTATGGCACTACTTGCAGCCATTGCTGGTGAAAGTGTGTTCCTGCTCGGCCCTCCAGGAACTGCTAAAAGTATGGTGGCACGAAGATTAAAATTGGTATTCAAAGACGCAAAGGCATTTGAATACCTGATGTCTCGTTTCTCTACTCCAGACGAGATATTTGGTCCTGTGTCTATATCCAAACTCAAAAACGAGGATAGATATGAGCGTTTGGTGGATGGTTATTTGCCAGATGCAGAGATTGTCTTTCTTGATGAAATTTGGAAAGCCGGACCTTCTATTCAGAATGCCTTGCTTACAGCCATCAATGAACGTATCTTCAAGAATGGTTCTGATACGCTGAAGCTTCCCATGAAGGCTTTAATTGCTGCCAGCAATGAGTTGCCAGCGGAAGATGAAGGACTTGAAGCTTTGTGGGATCGTTTTCTTGTTCGCATCGTTTCCAACAGTATTTCAAGTGAAACGACCTTCTACAAGATGGTAAGGGAGAAAAGCAATAGCGACCCTATCATACCGCCGTCACTCCTAATCACAGAGGAGTTGTATCATTCATGGCAATCTTCCATATCAGATATTGTCATACCTGATGATGTCTGTCATGTCATCACTGCTATTCGTAAAGCCATCAAGGAGGAAATGAAAAGCGAAGATTTCTCTCCAATGGATTATTACATATCCGATAGACGCTGGAAGAAGGTGTTCCATTTGATGCAAGCTTCAGCGTGGTTAAACGATAGAGATAGTATCAACATAACAGATTGTTTCTTATTGATACATTGTCTGTGGAACAAGACTCAGACAATATCGAAGGTTCTGGAGATTGTACCCTCTGCCATAACATCAGGGATCGACGTTCGCATTGCTGAAAACAAGACTGCATTAGACAAACTCATAGCCCAACTCTCTGCAAACATGCCACAGGGAAGAGTACCTATCACCGATGATGATGATGAGTTCGCAGTGACCAATTACTTTTATTACACAGTCGATGGATTCAATAAGGGAAAGTGCCTCTTCTCAAAAGCAGATTACAACCATGTTGACACAAAGAAAACAACTGATGGCATCCTCTATTTTGACGAAAGGAACAACTGTTGGATGATTCATGCAATCTATACCGGGGCTCCTTTCGACTACAAAATGTCAAATGGTAAACTTACAAAGTTGAAACTTCAAAAGTGTAACGGAGGTATAATTGTTGATAGCATCCCATACGCCTTCAAAAGGAAAAGCCGATTTGGAGCTAAAGGTCAGGAACTACAAACCTCTTCGTTTACGAGTACAGAGATCATCTTTGAGGAATGCGAATCAATAAAGAACGATTTTTCTGAATTGCAGTCAATGTTCGCCAATAGTACCAATATTTTTGTGTCTTCTGACGACAAGAAACTCATAATGCGGCAATTATCAAAGACAGAAAAGGAGATTGGAGAACTGGAAATAAAGATAAAGAATACAAAGCTGCTCATTCGCTAATGACCAACCAGGAGTACATAGATAATCGTCTGGCAACATATAATGAGGCATTTGACTTCTATATGGATTGCGGAGAAATGCCTAAGAGTATCGAAAAAGGAGATATTCTTGGAGCCTATCTTAAATCCGTCATAGATTCAAATCCTCAGCTGGATAGTCAGGATCCATTATGGATGGAGGTGCTGAAAGATGACTTGCTGGCATTCCTGTCGGCAATGCTATCTGCATTCGTGCCTGTAGAAGAAGCTCATAAAAAGGAGCAAGCTTATATTGGACGTTACAAAAATGCAGATTTGGATAAGCAGCGTGAGCTTTGGCCATCAGTCTATGAGTATGTCAGCAAAAACTATGAACCAACGGATGTGAATATCGCAGGATATGTCGAACAGTTCAAAGAAAACAATGTTCAGGATGTAATAGATGCTCTATGTGAAGACTGGATGAAGGCAAGTGACTCCAGAAAAGACGCAAGGGAAAAGAAAATACTGGAGAAGAATGCGCAATCATGGGAAAGGCATATTAAAGAATGGGGGCTATCTGATTATAAACGCCGAAAGAAAATTGATAATACATATCATCGATACCCTGCACTGCAGGAAATAGTAAAAATCATCGGTCGAGAACAACCACAACGTAAGGATGAGAAAGATGATATTATATATAAATATATTCCTATATTGCTATCGACTCCATCAAAGACCGTAGAAATTGAACAGATTTCCATCGGGGATGACGTTGCTCACATGATGCCAATAGAAACGGCAATACTATCTGACCAGGAAATAGAAACTTTGTTCTACAAGAAGTTTGCAGGGAAACAATTACAGATATTCGCGAACAGACCACCATTAAAGAGTCAAGACAAACAGGTTCAGCAGCATCATACTAAACCTCGTTTGGAAATGGGACCGATTATTGTCAGTATAGACACAAGTGGGTCAATGACCGGCAAACCTGAAGAGGTTGCTCATTCTCTATTGATCCAGCTCCTTCGATTGGCAAAGAAGAAAAAACGCAAGTGCTTTGTTATTACGTTCTCTGTACGTTCCAGAGCATTGGAATTGACAAATCCTGCAAACTGGCGCAAACTGAATAAATTCCTTGAAGAAGGGTTTAGCGGTGGAACAGATGGAGAGGAAATGTTAAACAGCGCACTGGATGCGTTGCAGAAGAAGGATTTCTGTATGGCTGACGTTTTGATAATAAGTGACTTTGAGTTTCCATTGCCTAAGTCAACAACAAAAGCCAGAATGCGAGCTGAACACGATAAAGGAACAAGATTCTATGGGCTACAGATTGGCTCGTGGCCTAATAGATACCAGTCTATATTAGATAAAATGTGGAAGATGAAGATATGAGCGCAAAAGGTAGATTTATAATAAATGCCAATACTCGCATCTGTTCAAAATACTTTCGGCTCACCTGTCATCAGGTTGATTATGACACATTGTTGTCAGAATCAAGGTTCCCATGTCCTGGGCGAGATATGTATTTCAAATCAGGAGTATGTTCTGTAATTACGCAGTTTGATGGGAGAAATTTAGATGTCATATACTCCGATCGAACAAGCTGGGGCAATAGGCTATTACAACATTGGCTGCGTATTAAGCTCAAAGAATGTATAATATCAATCGCAGAAAAGGTCTTACCCGATAGAATGCACTACTGGGAACAGCAGAAGGGGTTAAAGGCTAAGAGTGTTTCTGTAAAACTCTTAAGAGGTAAAACATTAGGTCAATGTTTTCATGATGGAAGGATTGAGCTTTCTCCTAAGATTCTCTTGATGCCTGAAAGTTATACTGATAGCGTAATCTTGCACGAAATGGCTCATCTCAAATATCATCATCACCGACAGTCTTTCTGGAACTACCTTAGTATTCTCTTGGGTGAGGATTCTAAGGCTCAAAGTACAAGAATGGATTTGGAAATGGGCATAAAATACTTCTATTTGGACTATATAATGCAATAAACTTGATTGTATGCCCTGATTCGGCATACATGCCAGCTAAATTTGCATCGTTTAAAAATTTGAAAACTATGGCACTTTGGAAAATTTCAGTCAAGAACAGCACTAATGCTGCATGTAAAAACAAGCGTCAGAAGCTTGAAAAAGGTATGTTCGTCGAGACGAGCACTATGTCAACGTCAAATCCTCTCGGATTGACTCGTGAACATCCTATGTTGGCACAGCTCTTTATGAGTAAGTACGGCATAGATGTTGATCCCAGCCACATGAACTATTCCTATTTCAACTGTGAAAGAATTGGATAGTTAAACTGACAAGCAGTCTGGTTATAAGCGATTAAGCCTATAGCCAGACGGTTCTAATGTTTGAAGATCAGGTTTAGCTCCCAAAGTATGCTATGATTACACCTGTATTTCGTCAATAATCTTCTCAAAAGCAAACTTCACCGCATTACGCTGATACTTGTCATGTTGGAAGATGGTACTGTAGCACTTCACAGTAACGCATTGCTTGATACGAGGTGTAATATCGCCATAAACTTCAAGAAGGTCTTTGGCTTTGTTGCGAGCATCCTGAATCTCAGGGCGTCGCAACTCAATCTCACTGATGCAATTAGGAATGAACAGCATCTTAGCTTTACTAATTTGAACGAACAAATCTGCAAAGAGGATTGTCGTGTCGAGATTGTCGAAGTCATAGCGAGTTGGTACCACGGCTAAATCAGCAGCAGCGTAGATGTGCTGAAGGCAAGCATCATTGATGTTGCCAGGGCAATCAATGAGGATAACTGCCGGAACCTCCTTCAACTTCTGCATGTTTGACTTCACCTCGTCAGCATTGGCTGTGCTGAAAGGCAATAACTGATATGGCAGTTCTGCATCAGGATGCTCTGCCAGTTCACGCTGACGATGACGGACAAGCGTCTGCTGGATGTCCGCATCATAGACAATAACAGGGATGCCCTTGTCAACAAGGTGCATAGCGAGGTTAGCACACACGGTACTTTTACCTCCGCCACCCTTAAGTCCAACCGTTACAATGATTTTGTTTTGCATTGTCTTAAAGTTGTTAAATTGTTAATAAATAAAGATATAACGATCACTTCTGATTCTCTAATCTCTTCTTTTCAGCCTCCTGATGCTGACGCTTCTCCCATTCCTTCTTCATGTACTTCTCGAAGGCAACGGAATCGTAAGCATTACGAAGGTGCTGCTTGTCCTCCCGACGAATGAGTTCCTTCAGGTTCTCTATGGTCGTAAAGTAATCCTTGTCTGCAACGAGGAAAGGGCGAATGGTTCTGTACTCGAAAAACTCATCATCGAGTTTAGCCTTATACGCATCCACTGCGACATAAGCAGCAACACCGAAGACAACACCCATGATGGCTACAGTGAAGGCTATCATGTGTTTGATCTTGTTTGAGACATATCCACTGTAGAACTTCACAAATCTACGCTTAGTCTTACGCCATGAAGACTTTCTCTTTTTCTTCTTGGCTTCCTGCTCGTAGTGTTCGAGAATAATTGTCCTTATGTGTTCCTTGACGATAGCAAGAATTTCTTCCTTCTCCTCTTTGTAGCGATCACCTTTCCAATTCATCCAACGAATAAGCAGGTGCTCCATTAGATAGTCATTGTTCTTGTAATGAACGCTATCATCAACCGTGGCTGGAACTACCTTTGGAGGCGCAGGCTTTGGCATTCTGGCAAGAATGGATTCTGCCATAGTCTTATAACCTTCTTGATTGAAAGTTACCTTCAGCGCATCTTTATTGTATTCATCTACAGTGCCATCATCATTGATGGTCATGCCAAAATACAGTCCTAACGAGGCAAGACCGTTCATGACGGCATTATGGCGAGTGCGATTGCTGCTGCCTTGTGCCTGTATCGTCTGGTTGATCTGACTAACCTGCTCGATGATAACAGCACCCTCAGATTGGGGTTCCTGTTCTTTTTTCTTAGCCATAATTTATCGCTTTGGTTTATACTGTGGTTTCTTAGACTTGGAATGTAGAACGCTCATGTTGAACTTGAACTTCCAGCGTTCATCGTCATCATCCTTCTTACCCCAGCCACTTGACTGACCTCCACCTCCACCACCAACAGACAACTGAGGCTGATATGGGGTAAGAATGACGAATAGCAGTACTGCCAGAGGTACGAAGTCAGAATTGCCATCCTTGGATGGAATGAGGTCGCCTTGGTCAACCAACTTGTCGTACATTGAATCACCGATAGCCGTTCTGACACTAGGCAATTTGAGTTTTGGCACTCCATTAGGATAAATGTCATCGAACGTCTTAGTGGTGCGAAGAGCAGTGAAATACTCGCTCATAGGCAAGCGATGCAGGTAGGCTTCACGCTTCTCCTCGTAGTGCTCACGGACGTTTTCATGAACGATCTCAATAAAATCGCCGTACTTCTCAGAGAGTTTTGCCAGAGTCATAGACTTGTCAATCTGTCTTCCGCTGAAACTGAATCCGTCTGTGCTGAATGAAACACCGAGAATCTTTCCGGTCACATTGTTGACATGGAGTTTCATCTTGATGTCATCCTTTGCAAGTTCATTCTCAAAGCCTTTCCAGGTTTCAGTCTTTTCCTTTGCAGCACAGATGGCATCATAGATTTTGTACTTTGCCTTATCCTTACCACGAAGCCTGTCACGGCTGACATCTACCTTTCCTGACGATATGTGAAGACCATATTTCTGAGTAAGTTCAAGTGCTACACGAGCGGCACGTCCTTCTTCAAAAGAGTCGCTAACTACGTTGCCGTTAGAATCAACACGAGTGGTTAAGCCGTGCATGTGAGGATTCTTTGCTGACTTATGACGAGCAAGGACATTCTCTGTGTCCTTGTAGCCCATTCGGGTTAAGAACTCAAGCCATATCCTGGTCATCAATTCGTCTGTCAGCTTTGGACTGTCCCATCTGGAAAAAGACAGGATGAAGTGTCGTACTGGCTCCCCAAGATTATGATCTCCCTTTCGGGCATACGAATCCATAAGCATAGCCATCGTTCTGTTATCCACATTGGGCGGTATTCCCGAAGAATGATAAATCAGACGCGCACCCTTCTTTTGTTTGTCCTTGCCGTAGATGTCAGTGATGTAATCAATGGCACCTTTGAAGTTCTGTCCTTTTACAATCTTTGCAACCATTGTTATCCCATTTGTTTTGCTGATTTGTTATTCCAGACTGTTCTCCCATTAGGCTTTCGACAAGTCACCACCTTTGAAGATTCGGGTTATCAAAGTGATGATCAGATTCAGTACTTCCTTGCACTTATCTTCGAGGGAATACAGACCTCCAAGATTTGCCTGGTGAGCAATCTGGTTTACGTTGTTTGCCATGCCAGCAAGCTTACGGACATAGTCAGTCTGTTCCTCATCCGTATATGCCACATCTGTCTTTTGGAGTGGTGCATCGTGCATCCACTTTTTAGGTGTTCTGTTATGCTTCTTCGCTTCCATTTCCATCTTCTCCAGATCAGTGTCATTGTATGAAACTTTGAACTGGTGGCGACGCTTCTGATATAATTCGAGTTTAGGGCGACCGCCTTTCTTCTGTGTATCTATTCTATTTTGTTTTGACATATTCTTGTAAAATTATAGTTCAACATAGTGCCAATGTTCTGACAGCATTAGGCAGATCGATGGCGTGTGCTCTGCCATATCCATAGGCAGTATGGCATTGCCAATCCTTCTATAGGTTCTGTGCAGTAGCCTCCAAATGAATAACTCTCCGGCATCGGTGTAAAGCCCTCTGGCATCATTTGATGATGGAATATCGCAGGATGCTTTAACCAAGGCTTACAGGTGATTTTTCAACTCTGGCTAACGAGTACTGGGAGTGACTGAAAGTTCCAGAAGCATAGCGATGGATCTTGAAGTCACAGCCAAGACTCATAGGAAGCAGCGTAGCGTCATTCGGCAGGTCGTAAGACCGTTGCTGTCAGACTCATCGAACCGCCAGAGGTGGTGAAAAATGAGTAGGTTTTGAGTACTCAAAACACTAACTTGCTTTGAAAAATCACCTACCTATTTTTTTACCCGTTTACGGCATGGCTTTCAGCCTTGGTTTTCGACTTTTGAACGCTTGCCGTGAGGCTTTTGCCTTACAGGTGGAGCTGTGATAACCGAAGGAATTACAAAGCCTTGGTTGGCTCCAGTCATCTGGTTTACGATGTCAGTCATAGACAGTGGGGGTGCCTCTGTCGGTGACGAATCTCCTTGCTCCTGCAAGTCCTCAGAAACGGACGGATCTTCATCAGAAGTTTCGTGCGTATCTATATTAGAAGATGTGTCAGGTTCCTGAGCATCGATAGACTCCGAAGGGTTATCAGCCTTGTCTGGTGAATCATCAGGTGTCTGCTCGTCAAACTGCTGAAGGTTGCCAGATTGGAACTGCTCAGCATTGTCAACTTTGATATGCTGCTCATCTGCATCCTGGTTGGAACACTCATCGGGCAATATCTGCTTGTCAGGTTGCTCAATGGGTGTGCCATCGGGATTATGACCAGAGGGAGAAGGATTGTCCTTAACAGCATCCGTAGGACTCTGTATTATGTCAGTCGTTTGTTCTCCAAAATGGCATAACTCATGATAGCCATCTTCATCAGTCCATCCAACAACAGATACCATATCTGCTATGGATGCCAGTTTGGATGGAGTGCGACGGATAAGACCGAGTTCCACAAATCTGTCCAGTACCTTGGTCATTGGTTTCGGTCCTATGCCGAGTCGCTTACATAGAGAGTTGACCGAGCAATCCAGCTCTCCCTGTGATAGGGTGATTTGAATGCCTCGCTTGACGATAGTACCATTGGTTTGGGATAACTGATTCAGTAATTCCGAATAGATATTCCAGATTGTTACCCCATTTGTTATCCCACCAAGGTATTCACAAGCCTCTGGAGAGAGCTCGACACGAACTTTCCCGAAGTGAAGTGTATTATCATTTTTGTTTGCCATACTTTGGTTGATTTACGTTCTCGCCTTGCAGGTGCCGGAATCAGAACTTGTTCTTCCGAGTAACCGGAATTAGCGAAGGATAGGCGAAAGAACTGTTCTCCTATATCCAGTATCAATGACAAAAGGGAAATGAATAGCCCTTTGGTTAATGGCACCGTAATGAAATGGATAGTGTTCAGACCTGAACATCGAATATCATTGATATAGGAAGAACAATTCTTATTCACCATGGAAGAACAAATTATCTGCCTGTCTGTGCGCTTCTCATACCAAGCTTCTGCTCATGCATGATAGCAGCCTCTTGGATTTCTGCCTTAGAGCTCTGACGATTGCGACGAATCCAAGCGAGAATCTCTGACTTCTCGAAGTAGATCATCTTGCCGTTTGGACGGTAGAATGGAATCAACTGGTCTGAGGTCATCTTGTAGAGAGAACTGCGAGCGATGCCCATGAACTTGGCAGCTTCTTCAACGGTTAAAATCTCCTTGCCGTTGTCAAGGATGTTCTCCATAGCTTTCATGCGCTCTTTGAGCTCTTCTACCTGCTGATGGAGGTCTGTGTCCTTCTGGACGTTGGTTTTCTTGTTTTCTGACATACGCATTATTGATTTAATTCCTTTGAGCAAGTGTGACATTCGCGAAATGACGATGCAAAATTATTATGAGTAGGAGCATTTTCAGGAAATTAGTCCTCAAAATCAGCCATTTTCGAACCAATTTTGTTAGTTTGGTCTCATTTCTACATGCAAAAGGTACCAAAGAATTGAATTTGCTTTATTTCTTTGACTATTGTCCAGTTGTATGGAAAAGCAAGAAATGTTTAGGCATTATCCTGACCTATCTTATATTATATATTAGCAATCGGCTAACACGATAGCACGAATCGTTTTGTGATGCAAAGTTACGCCTAGATTGACGAACTCGGATAAAACGACCTTGCAGTGAGCCTGATATTAAAACTATTTATGATACGAGTATGATTTTACGCGAATAATCATACTATAAACCATTCTCAAACGTGCATTTTGTTGAGTTTGATTTCTTATCAATCGATAGTGATGTAGTTGCGCTGTCCTGTATCAAATCCACCGTTCAAGAATCGTGAAAGGTGGATAGAAAAAATAATTGGAAGAAGTGGACTGAGTTTGAAAGAATTTTTGTATCTTTGCACTGTAAAGATGGCAACTGCACCACATTTGAGTTTCTTTAGATTTATTTTTCTGATTTTTGGTGCAGGTTTGTTACGTGAAGCCAATCTTCTCCCAAAACGATATTGATTTACAGATGGTTACATCATTTCTGAAACCTACGAAGTAGAGCATGGCTCCGTAGAAATGAACTGTCAAATAACGGGTTAGCCACTTCGCCCACGCTCCTTCCCACTTGGGCAGCAACGAAAATGCCCATTGTATTGGACCGAATATAGTGAGCATTCCGAGCAATATCTGCTGACAGTATATCGTCGCCCACCAACCGATGCGGAACACGATCAGGGCTATCAGCATCACTATCTTGTCGATGCCCACCACGGCCCCTGCCGTCAGTGAGGTGAACCACAGTTTGCTGGCATCCTTCTCCATGTTGGTCACTTCGTCCACGCCCGTCTGCTCCATCGTCGCCTCTATCAGGTTGGGGTCTGATGTGCCCTTATGCGCCACGTCTGCCTGTGCCTGGAGGTCAGTGTACATCGAGTCCCTGACATATACCAACTGCTGCACCTCCTCAAACTTGTCGGAAATTTGGGTCGCCTCTGCCTCATAGAGGTCGTGGGTGTAACTGCCGATGCAATTGGGAATATAGGATAGAAAATCCAATACGCACCAGCTGCTGCCGCTGTTGGTCATGCCTGTGTCAGCAGGTGGGTACCACCAACAGAGGATGATGCTCACCACCAAGGGCTTGAACAGTTTCATCACGTCCAACGGTTCGTTCTTCACCATCATCTTGTAGGCCATGCTTGCCGCCACGATGATAGAGAACAGTGCCGCCAATGCCATACACATTTGGAGGATCCACCAGAACGGCCCTTGTGAGCCTGTGAAGGTGGCATCGGTCAGGAACTCGTTGGTCTGGAATATCACATCGTCAATCTCCTCTTCGAGGATGTTGATGCCGAAATCGCTGAGTATGTTGTCTGCCATCAGTGCCTGGTTCTATTGTTGATAATCTCTTTGATAAACTCTATGCCTTTCGGTGTCCATGACAGATAGAAGTGGTAGAAGCAGCGCATCCTGCCTGTGACATATACCGCAATGCCCTTGTCCTGAAGGTCTTCACGCAGTTTCCACATTCCATATTCCTTGGTGATGATGCCTTCCTCTTTGAGGGTCTTCACAATCTTGCCGTAGTAACTTCCGACATATTTGTGAAGCTTTGACATTGAAACTACCTCTAAATCAGATGGCATATAATGCTCATCAACGATGGGTGTCCTGCCGATAACGCTGATTCGCTTCGGCATCCTTGACATCTCCAACTGCCACTTGCCGTTTTTCCTCTTGGCGGCATAGAGACGTAACTGTATTTTTGATATTGATTCCATAGCTATTTCTTTATTTTATGTTCTTTCGATAACAGGAATGACTCCCACGCTCTTCAGTTTCTCATAGAGGAAGCGGCGACCTTTCTGTGTCCATTTGGTGTTCATGCGCACATCCTCCGTACCGTCCTTGTGTTTAATGAGGTAGGTCTCGCTGGTCACATAACCGCAGTCCTTGTAGTCGGCATACAGAATCCACTGCTTGCCACGCTGATACTGGATGTTCATCTCCTTCAGACGTCGGTTGAAGCGGATGGACGACTCGCCATAGTCCTGTGCTATCTGTGTGACCAGGACACTGCTCTTCGTGGCAAGGATGATGTCAAGGTAACTCACCTTGTCCTTCATCTCCGTCACCTCCTGTTGCAGGTCATCCACCTTGGATCCCAACTCAACGATGCGTGTCCTTTGGTGTTCACACTCCTGTTCGACAAGCAGACGCTTTTGTCGTTCTTCCTTCAGATTGACTGCTAACCGTATCAGGAAGTCTGGCTCTGCCAATGCCTTCTCGATGGTCTGCTGTGTCATATAGGCACCATGCTTGCGGATAGAGGGGAGCACCTCCGATGTCACCCACTTGCGGAAACGTTTGGCTTCGGGTTTGCGACTGTCAAGGATGACATCATACAGTCCGTCTTCATTGATAAAGTTTGTAACCTGTTCTCTTCCAAGACTATCCGAGATGGGGTACTTTGAAAGTACATCATCCGAAAGTCGTTGTACCAACTTGCTGGTTTTTAGTCCAAGAACTCTTGCCACATCAGCCAAACAGAACAAGGGTTGCTCTGGTGTTCCTGTGGTTCGGACTGCTCCAAATTCCTCGTTGTTGAAAATCTGAATATCGTTCATATCTCTATGCTGTTTTGTGATTATTTCTTCTCTTCCCTTATTTCTATCTGTTCACACTTTCTTCACCCTCACCGCTGTTGGCATCATCGCCGTCAGTGCCTGTCGAGCTCCTCACGCCCTTCATGTTTTCCTGCCAACGGCTCTTGGCATCGCTGATGATGCTGCCTTTATGTACTACACGGTCGTTGGTGGCTGCCAAGAGGGCGGTAGTCTGGCTTTGGGTGTTGAGCTGCACAAGGTATTTCAGTAGTGTCTCGTTCTGTGTCGTCAGGTCGGCATAGATGCTAAGATACTGCCGCTTTCTCTGTGCATTGGGCATATAGGCATCCTTGGTGGCTTTCACGGCACACTGGTACATATTGTACAGTTCCTCCCACCGACGCTTGTCGTTGATGGTGCCTCCTGTAGGGATGATATGGTCTATGTTCGCCTTCATCTTGTCCAACTGACCGTTGATCTTGCTGCTTTCGGCAAGCCAGGCGAGGTCTATCTGTCGGTCGGCTACGTTCAAGGCTTCCACCTCAGCACGCTTGGTGAGGGCAGAGTCTATCTTCTCCGCATCATCTACTTGGTTGTAGAGGTTGATGCCGGCAAGAGTGCGGAAACCTAACTTGTTCTTCTCTGCCGCTGTCTTCTTATAGTTGTTATGTAACAGCCAATAATAGAACTCAGGGGTGAGAGAACCGCCACCTGTCTCCATCACCGTTATCTGGTTCTGCTTGGAGGAGTCGTGGTTGTAGGTCACGCTCTGGGCTGTGGCTTTGATGGTGGTTGCTACCGCCATGATGAGTATCATTGTCTTCTTCATGTCCGTTCTTCTTTTGTTTACAATCCGTCAATAGTCAAGTTTTCCTGCCACTTTCCATCGGCTGAAGGCATCTTCCAGTATCTCTTCCTTCGTCCTCGTCCGATACACCTTCTCCTTCCAATAGCCCATGCGCAGCTGCACATACCGCCATGTCTGGAAGTAGGCTTGGTTCAGATGTTTTTCTATCAGGTCCAACGAATTGTTGATATTGTCCAACACCATCAGCAGGTCGGAAGTTGAACAGGCTGCCGCTCCTGTGGCATACAACACGAGGTCGTTGACGCTATGGTAGAGTTGGCTTCCTTCGTTGTATATGTTGTCGATGGCTTTCTTGTTGATGCTGATGAGCATCGTGTCAGCCAGTTCGATGTGTTTCCGCTTGATGACCTTATCATTGAAGTCCTCCAACAGGTTCTTGTAGTCACTGATGCGGTCGCTCACCGTCTGGTAGGTGCTCTTCACGTTCAGCACCGTGCGCAACGACTGGTACATCACATCGATGATGTCGAAGGCCCGGGTGTATTTGTCCAAATCCACATTCAGTTCCTTGTATTTGCCCACCTCTTCACTGCTGTATTCATGCAGCAGTTGATTGCTGTACTCCAAAGTGCTGCGTGCCAGCAAGAGGCTGCGCTGCTTCTTGTGGTCGTTGATGTATGCTTCCACCGATACCGCATCGAATCCCCATTGCGCCAAGGCTGTATTGGGGAAGAGGGTAATCAGCAGGAGAGCTATGATGATGGTATGTCTCATTCTCCGTTCCTCCCTCAGTTTTCGTTCTCGTTATCTTCACCATTCCCTCTGTTAGGGTCTGCATTCTCTCTCCATCGCTCGTAGCACTCTTCAATGAGTGTCCTTCTGCGACCTTGGTCTGCGTCGATTGAAGGAAGAATGTCCTTCAGCACGTCAATGATGCTGCGCTTGTAGTGCATCATTTTTTCTAATGATACCAAGTCGGCGTAAATCTTGGTGATACGGCTATCTACTTCACGGGCTATCTCCAGACGGTCGCTCGACCAGAGCAGGTGTATTACATCGTCATTGTCGGCGGTCTGGGTTGCCTCGCTCTTGGCATATTCTGTGGTGATGCTGCACGACGGGAACTCCTGGGCTATCTCCGAGATACGGCTGTTCACCTGCCTCGTCTTCTCCTCGTCAGAGGCATTCGGATCAAGGGTCAGCACATCCACCACCTGTGTGTCGGTGTATTCCGAGGTCAGCTCCCACGATATTTGCAGTATCGCACGGTGTATCTTGATGCCAAGGAAGTACTTGGGCTTCCTTGCAATGGACAGTGTCGCCTTGAAGGTGATAATGCCGTTGATGTTGGGCATGGTGGCAGTTCGGACGTAGGTGTAGCCGTTCCACGAACCGGCACCTTGCCACGTGAGATTGTAGGCTGACTTCACATCCTGCATGATGGCAGGGATGCGGTAGTAGTCATCGGTGGAGGTGGCATTGTCGTTAGCCGCCTCGCTCTTGGCATTCTGTATGTCTGCCAACTGCTGCTGCCATGTCGCCAATTCCTTCTTCAGGTTGTCTATCTTCGTCTTGTTGACATTATGTTGCTGCCGCAAGGCAGGGGCTTCCTCCACAGAGGCATTGGCTATCTGCGTGAGCAGGTTCCTGTTCTCTGTCTCCAACTGGCTTATCTGCGCCTCCAACAGGGCTATCTTGCTATTCGCCTCACGTTCCTTCTCGTCCAGTTCCGATAGGTCGAGATTATTTTCTGATACGCTTGTCCTCATGGCGCATTCCTTGCTGTGGGCATTGAGCGAACCGCCGCACTCACGGCACTTGTACTGCGTGCTGCCCTGTCCGAGGGTGACACCGTCCGAACAGGTGACGCTGATGGTCACGCTCTCCACGCCCTTCAGTTTGGCGGCATCGGTGGCTTGATAGTAACGGCGTGCGTCACTGCCGATGTAATAGACATAGCCCTCCTCGTTGTCGTTATACTCCGAGAGACGTGCCTGCAACTGACGCTTGAAGGTATTCAAGTCCATGCTGTAGGAGTCGAAGACATCCTCATACACCTCTTCCACGTTGTTCCAGCTCTTGGTAACGTGTATCTCGTAGGCGTAGGCCTTCTTGGTCTGCTTGCCGCCACGGCTGATGATGTACGACGACATCCAATAGTTCATCGTATAGGTGAAGCCGTCGCTCTGGGCGTTGAGCTGCTGCACACGGCTGCGGCTCCATCCGGCATGGTTCTCCGAGTTGGCCAGTATCTGCTCTCGCTGCGTGCTGTTAGGGTAGAAGTTGGGGTCGGAGGTGTTGATACGATACCAATGGTCACCGTTCAGAATACTGTTGTCATCGGTCGGCGGATAGTAGTCACAGAGGCTTACGCTGCCTTGGTCTCGTCGGGCAATGTACCAACGCTGTGTATAGTAGTTGCCCTGCGTCTCGCTCAGATAGTCTGTCATCCACGAGGTGATGTTGTAGTTGGAGAGGTCGAAGAGGGCTGCCACGTTGTCCTCGCCACCCACCAGACTAAGGAGTGTGCTGCCGATGCCGTTCTCTGCCTGTTCATAGAGGTCATGGTAGTTGTCATAGATGTCGATGATTTTACTCACCTTGCCATTGAAAAGGTCGTTGAAGGCACTCTGCTGCAAGAGTGCGCCTGATGCCCCGTTGATACCTGCCGTCGCCAACGATGCTCCCATATTGTAAAGCGTCTCGATGTCGGCGGTGAGGTTCTCCACGGTGAAGTTGCCGGGCACACTGGCGATGTCATCCAACAGCTGCTGCCAATCTACATTGCCTATCTCCGAGAGTTTGAGGATGGCGGCTATCTCTTGGTTGATTTCCAAGAACTGAATGTCGGCAAAGGTCAAGCTACTGTTGGTCACGACACTCTCAAACTGCATACACAGCGACTTTGTGTCGGCGCATATCTTCATCAGGTAACTGCCCCAGTAGAGGGCGGTCTGCGGACTTTTCAGCATCATTCCTGCCACCGTCCATATCTTGGGCATAATCTTGTTCGCCACCATATTGTGGATGCGGCGGTAATAGTAGTTCTCCGTGCTACTGCTCCAAATGCCGAGGTCGGTGAATGCCTTGCGCTCCAAGAACTTGGCAGCGAAGATGCCGGCAGTGGCAACCTCTGCGGCATTGTAGTGCTTCAAGATTTCGCCCACCTGCTCGTTATAATAGCTCTCTGCCATAGCTCCAGCACCGAATGCGGCAGCCATGGCGGCAACGATCTGCTTGTCGTAGTTCACGCTGTAATACTGCGCATGAACCCTTCCCACGACAAGTGTAAGACACATATATATTATAATAAGGTATAAACGTCTCATTGCTTCACTACTTTACGTTTTTACTACTTTCAGTTTCTACTATTCCACTACTTTACTACTTGTAGTATTTACTATTGGTAGTATTCACTACTAATCGTATTTACTACTAATCGTAAATACTACCCAGCCACCGTTCCCGAAAGTTTTGCTTTCGGGCATCTGGGCTTTACGTCTATTCCGGGATTTCCGTTTCCATCAATCAGCCCCCGTGCTCGCCGTGTCAGCGGCGAGTGGCTCCATCGTCCGTCAAATTGAGCACATGCCCCGCCTCATTGACCTTCTGCGCAAATGCCAACGACTTCCCGATGCCACTGGCATCCCAATCTCTGCAATACCGCTCGATAGCCTCCTGATGTCTGCACTTCAGTTCATGCTTATAGAGTTTCAATGCCTCCTTCTCAGCTCGCTCGGTGGTGTAGGTCATATAGCACTCGTGCGGCTCCTCCACACCATACACTCCGCTCGTCGATCCACGTCGGATAAACACCTCACGGAAGAAACTTCTTCCCTCCTTGTTATCCAAGCGGTTGACAGTGAATATCTTCTTGCAATCCACATCCGTCAATCCTAATATCGCCTTGATCTCGTCGAATCGCTCACGAAATTTGCTTTGGTCGAGCAGCATCACCACGTCGGAGTTGTTGATGATGGCTTCCTTCACGATGGGACTGCCGATGATGTCCTGTATCTCCTGTGTCACTACGCCCACGCTCGCCCAGAACTTTCGGGCTGTCTTGTATAGGTACTTGATGTACTCGGCCATCAGCGGCGAGGCGATGGCTTTCCATGCCTCCTCGATGACAAGGCACTTGCGGTTCTTCTTCAGGCGCATCTTCTGCAGGAACACGTCCATGATGATGAGCGTCACGATGGGGAAGAGCTGCTTGTTCTCCTTGATGGCATCCACCTCGAAGACGATGAAGGTCTCGTCGAACAAGGTGCTATCCACGTTCTCGTTGAGAATCTTGTCGTACTTGCCGCCACGGTAGAAGTTTTGGAGCATATAGGCGAAGTTGTCGCAGTCGATGGTGGTGATGTTGTTCTCGATGCAGATCTGGTCGAGACGCTCACAGGCGAACTCATAGAATGAGTCGAAGGAGAGGGTCTTCACGCTCAATGCCATGCGCCGTTCCTCCAGTCCCTTGATGAGTTTCTCCACCTTGTCGTGTATCTGCGTCAGCTCCGTGCCGCGCCGCTTCTCCATGGTGGAGAGGTTTTTTCTCAGTGTCTCCTTCTGTGAGGAAGGATAGGGCTGCACACCGTTGAAATAGAAATCGTAATACTCCGTCACCAACTGCTCCACGACACGGAACTCCAGTTCGGGTATCTGCGTCTCCGAGCCTTTCCATATCAGCAGTATCAGGTTCTTCAGGAAGTCTATCTTCTCAATGTTCAGCTCCCGCTTGCTGATGTTGAAGGGGTTCATGGTGATGGGCTTGTCCTCCGTATAGGCGATGTACTTGCCGCCCACATACTCGCAGAGTCCCTCATACGAGTTACCCGTATCGACCATGACGATGTCGGTGTTCTGCTCCCACAACTGACGCACCACGCTGTTCATGTGGAACGACTTGCCGCTGCCCGAAGGACCCAAACAAAAAAAGTTCGAGTTGTCGGTCAGCTTCTCCTTTCCCTCCTTTCCTGTGATGTCGATGGCTACGGGCACACCTTGGCGGTCGGTATAGTATATCTTCAGCGGGGTGTCCTCATTATGCACGATGCGCTCCTTGTACATCAGACAGGTGGCGGCATCGCCGAGGGTGAGGAATCGGTCGTAGTCGGCATTCATGCCATAGCAGTTGCCGGGGAAAGAGTTGACGAACAGCTCCAACTGGTTGTAGGCCCGCTTGCTGATGTGGATGCCCATGCGCGAGAAGGAGTTTTCGAGATGGTTGGTGCATTTCTGTATGTCGGTGTCGCCGCTCACTGCCACCACGAGGTTGTAGTGGGTATAGACGAGCTGCTTGCTCTCACGGGCTATCACCTCCTGCACACGCTTGATGTCCTCTACAGCCATCAGGTTGCTGGGGTTGGGCATGGAGGCATGGCGGTTTTTCTTCTTGTCGAGTAGGGCAAGCTCACGCTTCTGGTTGGGCACGAACACCATCTGGTTGAACACCACGCAGTCGGCTCCGGGCACGCTATCGACGATGCTCACGAGATCAACGGGCATACTGGTGTTGTTCACCTCGATATTTGCGTAGGGACGGATGACCGACGGCAAGTTGGCATAATCCACATCCACAAGGCTATACACCTTGCAGCTACGGTCCCCCATGCCGATGGTCTCGTCATCGACCTTGAAGTTGGTCATCGACACCACCTTGTCACGGAAGTTCATGGAGAAGAAACGGTCCACATACTCGCAGGCTTCCGTTTTGCCGAGGAATCGGGACTTCACGCCGGCATCCCTCAGCTGGTCGTGCACCTTGCGTATCTTCACCAAGAAGTCACGCCATTTCTTGTTGTCGAACGACATCAGACGGCTCTTCTTGTTCTCCTGTGTGATGGTGAGGTAGCAGACGCTGTCGGTAAAGGGTCTGCCGTTGAAATAGCGGAAGTAACTCTCGCTCAGGAACTCATGATTTCCACCGTTCTCTTCCTTGAATGCCTTCCTCACAAACACGTCCTGCTTGTGCAGCGCATAGCCTTCGCCCAAGGTCTGGGCAAGGGCGGCGAAGAGGTGGGTGAACTCATAGTAGGCCTCGATGTTGGCGGAATACTTCTGCACAGGGTTCTCCATCTTCAGAACAGCGGAGTATTCGCCCGTCTTGGTATAGAGCACGCCGATGCCATCCACTTCCTCGATGGAGAAGTAGATGTCCTGGAAGATGCGCTTGCGCTTCCCTCCCGTGCCGAATGCCTTGACACTGATGGCCATGCCCACGCAGATGGCTGAGAATATGAGTATGATGTATAGGGTCATTGTTCTTTTTCTTTTTTAATCGCAAAAAAGCGGGCGCACCCTCATGCGTGATGCCCCCACCTCCATTCACTTACAATCATTGATAGCTTTCCACTTGGACATAATGGATTCTCTTTTTTGTTTTACACTTTCTTTGAATAGGCATAGATGAATATGCCGTTGTCACTCTTCTTGCTGTGCAAGCCCTTGCGCTGCTTCATGACGATGAGAACGCCACCGACAGCTACGGCGAGGACTAGCAGCACGAGTCCTGCCACGAAACCGAAGATGCAGTAGCCGAGGATGAAACCCGCAACGGCTCCTCCTGCGGTGGCTGCCGCCCAGTAGATGTAGCGTCCCTGCAACCCGAAGAACTCCAATGGACGTTGCAGTCCCTTGAAAATGGGATAATCCGGAAAACGCTCTTGCTTTGTATCTGCCATAACTGTCAGTGTTTTAACGTTCTACATACTCACAATCTCACGCTGCGTTTAACCTCCAATGCCGAAGAACAGAGGCAGTGCCTGGGCTGCTGCAATGAGGAAAATACATGCGCCGACGACCATCATGATCTTCTTTTTCACGTCCTGTTCCTCGTTGTTCATGGCGATGTAAACGCTTATGGCTCCGACAATTGCAACGACACCTGCAATGGCATAGCAGAGCTTCACCACGATAGGTACATACTTGGCAATCTCCTCCGTCACTGTGGTAAGCGCGGTCGTTCCTGCCGAGTAGTCGCCGGCTGCGTTCTGTGCCATTGCTGCGGTGGTGCCGACAAGCAACATCAGGGCGAGCGTTTTCATGCGCTGTGAAGAGAAGAATCCCTTCACCTTCTTGTTAATCCTTTCAAACATTCTTTTTACCTTTTAATTTGTTACACTTTGAGTTATCTTATCTCGTATCACCTGTATCTCAAATCTGATAACCGAAGAAAGCGGGGAAGACGATGGTCGCTCCTATGAGGAACAGGCAGGCTCCCACCAGCATCATGATGTTCTTCTGCACTCCTTCTTCGCCCGTATTCATCTTTATATATATCTGCAAGGCGCTGACTATGACCACGATGCCCGCCACTGCATAGCACAGATAAACGATATAGAGCATCATCGTCACGGCATAGTCATGGGCACTCGCAAGTGCGTCCGCTCCCCAGCTGTAGTCCACGTTGCCACACTTAGCACTGGCCAGAGCTGGGGTTAAAGCGGCATATAATGATAGAAATGCACTTCTTGTTTTTGACATCATATCTCATTATTGAGTGATTCCACCTTGACCATGTCACGTCCATTGTGACGAAGACCGCGGGCGATGATGGTGTTGTTCAATTCTTCCGAATACATGGGGTCGGAATAGGTGGTATTCACTTCCTCCATCTTCTTCTCGATTGCGCTTTGTATCTTTTCAAGCACATGAGGCTTGCTCTCTTCCGCAGTGGCGGCTGCCTCCTCTGTAGGCTCTGCAAGCTGCTTCTCCTCGTAGGCTGTCTCATATTGGTTGTCGCCTACGCTGAAACCACCGTCGCTCTCGCTGACCGCTATCGACTCTTCCTCGTCGGTCATGTCACTGACATCAAACGACTCGCCCTGTGACTTCTCGTCCTTGGGCTTTCCGTACAGATCCTGCACGATGATGACCGTATAGTAGATGACATAGATTATGGTCACGACAATGGCGAATATTACAAATGACTTCATATTTTCAAGTTTGATTTTACTATGGTTTGGCTTATTGCCGATGCAAAGGAACTACCTTTTCTTCAATCTTAAACCGAAATGACTTTCCGCGGAGCCAAATCTTAACTCTAATTTTGATTACACTCGCAATCATACTCAAAAATCAAACTCGAAAGGCACAAAAAAAGCCCTTCCGATAGGGAAGAGCTTGTAAAGAGGGTGGATGAAAAAAATGTGGATGGCTATATGGTCAGGTACTTGCCATGGGAGAAGTCCTGATGTTCGTTAGAGAAAACATAGCCCAACTGGTTGGACAAGCATTGGGTGTTGCCTATCCTGGCATCGATGTTGGTGTGCGAATGTCCGTATATCCAATAGTCTATGCCGCTATCGGTGATATAGTCCTCCAACTCTACGGTGAACGCCACGTTTGCCTTGCTGCCTTGAAACTTTGGGTGGAGCATACGGAACGATGGTACATGATGGGTGACAACAATCTTATGGGCTGCTTGCGAATATGCCACTGCATCCTTGATAAAGGTGAGGCAACGTTCATGCTCAGCATTGAATTGGGCATGGGTCATCAGCTCACCTTTATATAATATACGGCGGAAGTCGCTTATCACTTGCTCGGTGAAGTAAGCGTCCTCCAAAGGAATCCTCGACCAAAGGGTGGAGAGGATGATGTCGGTGTCGCCAATCCTCGCAATACCGTTGTAGTGGCTGAATACATTGGGACGTACCTCCAAGAGATAGCCGTCGGGCAGTGTCGCCACATCATAATATTTGTAGAACTCATGGTTGCCCATGCAGCAATGCACCTCCTTGTAGTTCTCCGATGCCCAGTCCCAAAAGGGATGCTTGGAGTAGTTGTCATCGCCGAGATAGCCGATGTCGCCGGCAAGCAGCAGTATGTCGCCCGTCACCTCCAAGGGGTGGGCTTTCAGATACCGCCAATTGTCGGCAAACTCCAGATGCAGGTCGGATGCGTATTGTATCTTCATATTGGTCATGCTTCTATAAACAATTCATCCAGTTGATCTAACAGTCCGGTCACAAATGCCTCGTCTTGACCGAGTGACTTTGACAATGGTTCTGCGAGAGTTGACCAGTCGGCTCTGATGGAGGCGACAAACTCCCTTATACATGCCACTATTGAAGCAGGAGCCTCAATGTTGTCCTCAGTCATTATGACCACATTTTTCAGGATGTCCGAACGGTGCTTCTTGATGTCTTTGGTGTTCACATGCTTGCCGTCCCGCTTGTCTGCCATGAGATTTAGGTAGGCTCTTGCCTTCAGTGCTATCAAGGCAGCGGAATTGGCATGGCGTATGCCATCAGTCAGTTGGCTGTGTGCGATAGTAAAGTGATAGTAATCATCGTCCATGATGATGGCACTAAGACTCGACACATCTTCATCGGTCGGGATAGGTTCTATGACAAATCCCTTTGGCTCTCCAAGCACGTCGGGGTGGCGTGACAGCAGTTCTATCATCTCGGGATAGCCGTCTTTACCATCAAGGAAACGATACATTTCATACCTTGGTGGCTCACCAGCCTCCTGTTTCCTCTTTTCAGGTCGATAGCCAGCCTCCCGCACAAACTGCCAGAAGCGATTGGCGAAAGCCTCGGTCATGTTCTCTACGATGACTATCATGTCGATGTCGTGTGTGGCGCGTGGACGCACCACGGTATTGGTCATGGTGATGTCACAGGCTGCTCCGCCTATCACCACATAGTTTTCTGAGTATTCCGCAAATGCTTCACGGAACTTGACTAATCCTTCCATTTCTGTTCACTGATTATTCGTTCTACTTCTTTTTCTACTCTCGGATCATCATCATCTCTCAACGAAAGGACAAGGGAAAGGCGATCAACCCACTGGCTTTTGTCGCCCATTTTGCTGACAACAGGGTATTTCCATACCTCTATGATATAGTTGCCGTCATAGATGTTGGGATTCTCCATGACATCAGCCGACTTGACGGCACGATATTCCTTGCTTGTCATCATTATCATCTCTTCCCGGTCACGATTAAGCATGGAATAATGTGCCAGGGCATTGATGCCGCATACGGGGTATTCCGCATCCAAGCGTATGTCATCGCAAAAGATGCGGTTCTCCACAGGTGACAGCAAGACGTTCTGAGCCTTGTCCCACAGTTCCTTGCCCTTCAACTCGAAGTGTACCACCTTGCTGCGCTGTCCGTTCTGAATCTTTTGACACAGTCCTACATCTTCAAGACAGGTGACACCCAACGTGACGCTTTCGTAAGAATATGGAAGCAACGGTGCAATATCCCTTGGCGACATTCCTTCAATACTGCCCACCTGTAGGTGATAGAGTAGTATGTATTGCGCCACAGGGGTCAATACTTCGGCAATCTTCCTGTTGCTTGTCTTCTCCAATGCTATGATGCCTGGCAGATGGGCATATTCCTCGGACATGACAAAGAAGACTCCTTTGTCTGCCAGTCTGTGTCGCTCGTAGGTGGGTCCGGGCGCAAGGATAAACACCGCAGGCAGTCCCAGGGCTTCGGTCAACCGCTTGCCCGTGATGGCGCAAGTCCGTGGAGAGGGATTGCCCTTCTTGGGCTCAACGAACAGCAGGGGCGTGCCTTGGTATGTGCCATCATAGAAACGGTATGAGAGTTTCTCGCCAACCGTGATGCCTTTCAGGCTTTCCTTGGCACGAGGTTCCACCTCAAAGCGTCTGCCCAATATCCTTATTTCTTTTTTCAATTCCATTCTGCTACATTTTAATAATGTATTAAAACGATGCAAAAATAAGGATAATAATTGAGAATCAAGCATGTTTGGGCGAAAAAGTGCAGATTTGATATGTAATTTCAATGCATTTGAGCCATTTTTGCATCAAATGATGGTGTTTTCGTCTTTATAATGTCATTCAGATGCCGTTCGTTTCTTCCTCATCAGATAGTCGTTGACATCCTTGTAGTCGGCATATCTGAAGGACTCGTCCGTCACCCTGTACTCGAATACATTGCTGATGCTCTCAACCGTCTTGCGTCCTGCCTGGTCGTTGTCGAGGAAGCAATGGATGTGGGTGTAACGGTCAAGGTAATGCAATGCCTGTTTGAGGTTGGCGACTGAGTTCAGTATCATATAGTCGCAAGGGCTTTCAACGACAAACCATCGGTCTTGCTGTTTAACGAGGGTCATATAAGCAAGGAAGTCCATGAAGCCCTCAAAGACCAGACAACCGTTTTGCCACTCGTTGAACGTATGGGCAAGCAGGGTGATGTCCTTATGCCCGATGCAGCCCTTGAAATAGGGATTGCGCACCTCATGTCCTTCACTCAGATTGCCAAAGGCAATGCCATAGTAATGTTTTTGCTCAACCTTGTAGTGTATCTCCCTGCAATACATCCTGCCAATGGTGATGTCTATCCGTCGGCTACTGAAATAGGACAGCAGAGAATGGTTGCTCAGTGGGAGCAGCTTCACATCGTTCATCTTGGTTGTCGTGTATTCCTTGGCTGCGATAGCGGTCTCGATTGCCTTATCCACAGTGGCAATACTCTTGGACGCAAGGTAGGCAAGGGCATCGGAAACGGATTGTTTGTTATACATACGCTTTACCAGCTCCACAAGGTCACCGCCCTCCTTAATGGCGTAGTCGTACCACAGGTTCTCCTTCTTGCTGACCTTGAACGATGCGGTCTTCTCGTCCCTGAAGGGTGACAGATACCAGTAGGCATTGCCCTTCTTCTTTTTCAGCGTTACATTCTCCTTGTCTAAGAAGTCTATAATGCTCAGTTTCTTCGATTGTTCAATATTCATTGTACTTTCATTTGTTCGGTTTTACTTTGTCCATGGAAACAGTTTACTTTACCCTTTCTCCTATATAGGCACACCCGTAAACTAAACCATTTGCTAAACTACTTTTCCGCTTCCCAATTCAGCCTCCGATTTCGGTTTACTTTGGCCTTATTTCTTATATATAGGTACGGACGTAAACTAAACTGGTTTCTGAACTGTTTTTATTCCTCTTCATGGAACAGGTCAATCTCGGCAGGTGTATATCCGAAATAGTAATGATTATCCCGCTTCACTATGAGCTTTTGCTCGTTAATCAGGTATTTCAGCATTTTGATGATGACGCTTCTGCCACGCTTAAAGCCAATGTCTGCATAGGCTTGCGTTAATTCCTCCACCATGCGATCGAATCCTTTGATAGGTTTCTCCTTGAATGCAGCCGTCAGCGCCTCGTTATGCTGTTCGGATGTCAAGTCTTGGTAAGTAAACCTTGACGGTTGCTTGTCACCTTCTTCCTTCTCCGGCGTGTGCTCGACAATCTCTGGCAACCCTTCCTCATTGACTGTAAAGGCAAACGGCTTGAACTCCTTCTCACGGATGTGCATCGCCTTCACCTCGCTGATGTCGGGATTGGTGGTGCTCTTGGTGATGACAAGCACCGTCTCTGCCTTGTTGTTCATCTCCGTACCGATATGCCCGCGCACGTTATTGTCGCCCTTGTTCTGATGCAATACGCAATGGATGTGCAGGTCATACTTTGATGACCATTCCATCATCTTGTTGATGACCTCGACCGATTCTCCCGCATTGTTGATGTCGAGAAGCAGGTCTCTGATTCCGTCGATGATGACCAGTCCATAGCTTTGGTCTTGGGCAAGCGCATAGTCTATGACCTCTATCCTGACGGAGGGCGTGTACTCTCTCAGACAGATAAAGTCAAGGTTCTCGTTGTCGATGCTTGTAGGTAGACCAGCGAGCTTCAGGATGCGCTCCAGCACATTATGGCAGTGATAGCGGCTCTGCTCCGTATCTACATACAGTATCTTGCGTTTCCCCTCTGGCAGACTGGCGCGATAGTTCAGTACCTTGCCGTTGGCGAGGGAAGCGGCTACCAAGGCAGACACGTTGAAGGTCTTTTTCGCCTTTGCCTTACCAGTAGAAGCACTGAAGTTGCCCAATGTGGCTATGCTGGAATTATCAACCCATATAATCTGAGGAGGTGTTTTATAAGTATCTGTTGCCTTTATCAACGATTCGCTCAATATGCGATTGAGACGCTGTACTCCTTCCTCTTTTGAGTTAGGCTGTACATGTTTGTTATTTTCTTCCATTTTCATTCTTTCGGATTATCAATTTCTATTTTCGTTACCATTCCAATGACCTCTTGTTTGTTTTGGAGCAGCCACTTGTCGATTTCTTCTCTATTAAAATACAGCATTTTTCCCCTTGGCTTATAGTGTGGAACTTCTTTTGCGGCTGTAAGTTTGTATAGCAGGCTTTCAGAAACACCAATATACTTACATGCTTCGTCAAACCCCAAGACGGTTTTGGTCTGCTTGACCATCTTCTCCAATTCCTCGATTCGCTCTATTAGTTTGTCAATAGGTCCCAAAGCCTCCAAACTGTCTTCTATTGCGACAATTCGCTCATAGAGTCTAAAATGTCTTTCATTCATGTGTCACGTACCTTAATTAAATTGTTTACAGACAGTAGCACGGTTATATTAGCCGTCTATTCTTTCTTTGTGTAGATAGTACATATTCCTCTGCTTCTCTTTGAATCTCGTTCTTCGATTTGCCCTTGGTTCCTTGAAGCCATTCATCTATCTCAGATTTGAGGAACATGATGCGTTTGCCTCTCTTGTGAAACGGTATTTCCCGATTGCTTGTCCAGCAATATATGGTATGCTCTACCGGATGTGTTGGGAGATAAGCACATAATTCAGCAACCGTAAACCATGTTTCTTCTTTTTCTGATTGAACAAGTTCATATATACCATCAATCTTGTCTTCTAATGATGACAGCTTTTTCAGTACCCCCGTTATAGCGTTGGGAATATCTTCAAATCTTATACTATTTTCTTCCATGCTAATTATTTTTTATGATTTTTGATGCAAAGTTATGGGGAGACTGTCACTAAATAGAAAAAGTAACGTGATAGTAAGGCAGTATCAACCAAACTATCACGTTTTTACTTTCATTTAGCAGAATTATTGTGATTTATTCCTCTCTTAATATCTGTTCGATGGATTTGCAGATGGCATATTGACTTGCTGTCATGGAAACGTTTCTTCTTATCCTTGAAAGAGAAGAGGAAAGACAACTTGAAGTTATGAATTTCTCTGTTCCATCCTTTTTGATACTGGTTAAGAAGCGACCTTCTCCCATGACATATTGCCAATTATTGTTTATCAAATGGTATTGAGCCATAGCGTCAAACAGTACGGCTACATTACGTACATTCTTTACACGGATAGATGCGTCCAAGTCGCACTTGAATAGGCGACACAACTCGCTACGCACATCACTGTTGTCGGCAAAATCAAATATGTCGTGACTTTGGACAAGTTCTACCAACAAATCCATCTGTCTGTCTGACAATTGGCATCCCAAAGTGAGGATGGACGATTTCTTTCGGGTAAGGATTGGCAGACCAGTACCCACATGTTGAAGAAACAACTCAATAAGTTCCTGCTTGGAATAATCTTCTTTTTTCTTGATTATTGACACACACTTAGAGTCTCTAAACAAAGTACCAATAATGCCAATTGCCATCTGTCGCGAGTTCTTACAACGTGCACAATCACAGTCAATATATTGGTGACTGCGCTCAAATAGTTCTATGAAGTACTCTGTCTTCATATGATTCTTTTCAGCTTGAAGATACCAACTTCTTGCGATCTCAAACAACTCATACAGTTCTCTGTAGAAGTCTTCTGTACACTCCACATGTTTGTGGACACGCTTGCTCTCTTCAAAAAGAGAGAAGCCAAAAAAGGCTGTCTTTTTTCATTTTTATCTGTTTATTGTTATAAATGTTTGGTTTCCACGAAAGGTTAAAGTGCCAAAACAATAGCATCATTACATAGAATGTTGAAAATGAAAGGCACTAAAAACCACCTGTACAATAAAGGACTTATTGATACAAGTGGTCTTCTATACTAAGTGCTTACAAATGATAATCACTATTCATCTATGTCCAACTTAAAAGCTTCTGTAGCTTCATCTTTCTTCTTGTCAATTACTTTTGCGTAGATTTGCGTGGTTTTTACATTGGTATGCCCTAACATTTTGCTTACGGTATATATGTCTGTACCGTTAGCCAATTGTAACGTTGCATAGGTGTGGCGGAAGCAATGAAAGGTGATGTGCTTGGTAATCCCTGATGCTTTTACCCACCGTTCCAAAGGCCTAGATATCCATGAAGGGTCAGGCAGTCCGGCAAACACCAACAGTTCTCCGTCTTTCTTGCGCTCACCGCAAAGCTTGTATGCCTGTGGCGATATAGGCATGTATTCAACGCCCTTAGTCTTCTGCTGAGTGAAATTGAGACGGTACCCACCATTGTATTCTTCAACCTCTGACCATTTAAGCTTTTGAATATCGCTATGTCGCATTCCTGTCAGTGCAGAGAACAAGGCTGCCCGTTTTAGTATATCATCACACGGAGTCTTTGCCAATATATTAAGTTCTTCCAGTGACAGATACTCTCTTCGAGCACTCTGAAACATGATATTTTTAGCCTTGGCAGCAATATCACAATTCAGATAGCCATCCACGAAAGCTTGTTTGAGTGCCGCCTTGAAGATAGAGAAGTACGTCGATGCCGTATTCCTTGAAATAGTTCCTTTCTTAGAACCACCCTGCGGTGCCTTTATCAAGAAGGAACGGAATGCCTCAATATACTTCATGTCAATCTGCGAGAACTGTATGTAGTCACACTTGGCAAACATTGACAACAGTGTGTGCAATCTGCGCCAGTTGACAACTATCGATTCTGACGCAGTTTCCTCTCTTTCTTTGATTAACTTCTCAATATACTCCAGAACATTGCATTTTGAGCGTTCGCTTTGTTCTGCCATTTCCATTTGCTGGTCAGTAAAGAGAGCCATGTTGTCGTACTCTTTTTGACGCAGGACTCGAACGCCATCCGCATAAAGGCAAGTTTCCATATCTTGCTTGGATTTACACTGAATAACGCCATTGTCATCTCGCTTGGGCTTGTACTTTATTCTACCAGCAACGGCTCGCTCGCTTCGTCGTTTATCCCATATAGGGGTAGTAATAGACCTCCTGAGATATTCACGCACTCGTTTGGGTTTGTCATTTCCCGTCTCATAAACAGGATAAGCTTCAAGATAGATGAACCACTCATCTCTCCACTCACTTTTCTTTAATTTGACGGAGACTTTAGTATAATCTAATCTTTTCATAATGGTTTTATATCTTTATAAAGTTTGTCTATTGATTCCTTGTGAGCATACACATAATTACCGATTTGCCGGGTCGGTATTGAGTATTTTCGTATATGAGCATACACGGTGCTGTCATCCAGATGAAATTTCTTGGAAATCTCACCTATTGTATAGCAATCCTCTGGTTCCATGCGGTACATGGTAACTGGTTTCCTTGGCTTGGTGTCAAGCGGAGACTGTCTTAACGGAAACAGATTCATTAGTTCTCCTTTGCATACAAGTCGTATTCCTTTCTCTGGCTCAATGAAGGAAATCTTTTTCATGTAGATGAGCCTATAAATGGTTGAGCGGCTTGCACCAAACATAGCATACGCTTCCGTTATGCTGATATACTCTTTAGACTTGGGCATATTGCTTACAATCTTGTCCAGTTCAAGTTGGCGTTTTTCTTCATCATGCTTACGCTTCCACGCCACCTTGGAGCATTTGGGTGAACAATACCAGGACTCCAAAGTCCTTGCGAAGAACTCTTCTCCGCACACAGGACATTTCCGTACTATCTTATACTTTGCTACTGCCATAATTCATTCATTTTGTAGTTCTTAATATCTATTCTTCTCATCATATCTACTTTTTCTTACAGGTACAAATAAGGTACAGATGTTTATAATAATAACGCAAAGATAGCAATATTATTGTGTACGGCCAAAAACAAGAAAAGCGTGTAACTCATTGAGCTACACGCTTTCCATTTGATATTGTATTCTTATTTCTCTATGTGCTTATTTCACTAGTTCCAAATTCGCATCATGTGATCCTTGGTAATGATGAATAGCTCGATTTCTATTTCCACCAGATTCAACAAAAATTAATGCATGCCCATAAGCTTCATGTGAGAATGCCTCCGCTGCACCAGTTGGTGATAACGAAGGGTTGATATTTACATGAATAGAATTGGGGTTATCTGCGTCTGATTTACCTAAACCACCATTAGCTGGCATATAGGTGACTCCTAAGTTACCAGTTTCACCTGTTATATTTCCACTACAACTAGTAAAGTCAGTATCTATGAAAGATTCAACTTTTTCAACTGGCAGAAATCGTTCTATACTTATCCTTCCATCATTTACATATTTTGTACTTTTAAGAGTAGTTATGTATATATCATAATCACTTTTTACCAAAGTCTTAAGAGAATTAAAATTTTTACTATCACCATCATATTGATTCATTAAATTTAAATCTAAGCAACCATTCTTGTCTAGAGTAATATACCTTCTGGAATCTATAGGCAAAGTATTTAATATTATAGACATTGCTAATGTACCATTAGGTCTTACAATCTTTCCATCTGTATCTATAAAACGGATAGGATCATTCACAGTATAACAATAACTACTAACACTTGCATATTTCTCCTGCAAAGGGTCTGTAACCATCCACCTACCCACGACCGGATCATACCATCTTGCTTTATGATCCTGCATGTTCCAACCGTACATAGTATCAAGCTCCTTACCTATGTACTTGTAGTTGTTTTGGCTCACGCCACAACGGTCGCCCATCAATGCGCCGAAGGGGTAATAATGGTTCACCTCCTCGATATTGCCGTTGCCGTCCACTACGAGACGGTTGCTGCCAAGATGGTCCTTCACATAGAAATGCATTACTATTCCATTGTCGTCATTCACACTTGCGTAGCCGCCGTCGAAGAGAATGGCGGAAATGTTGTCATTGTCGTAGACGAGATTTGAACAGTAATAGTATTTGGTCTTAAGACGTTTGGCTATCGCCTTCGCCATACTCATTAGCTGCGGATTAGGTTTTACATGTTGCAAATATAGTGAAATAATGTATAGGCTGTACGTGGGAAGACCATTCTTTTAACAAAGATTACACAAGAAAGGAAAATTCGTAACTACTCAGCACCTCTATGGTGCACTCATTTTATGCTCCAGCATATACTCTGCGGCAGAGATGCTGTCTTTAAAAATCTTTGTATACTTGCTTTGTATAACTTTAGGTGTTTCATTTACTTTAAAGTCCTTTTTGATTAAGTAGAATTTATTGCCTATAGGATTGCGCATAACTGTTTTTATTATTATCCAGGAATCATTGTGTTTTGCGTATACAACATGTTCTTTTCTTTTAATGTTGTTCTCGTAACAAGGAACTACGTGTTCGCCACCATAGCATGTTCTGCCACGGATGTATGATCCCTGCACAATAATAGGTCCACCATCCCATTCTATCATATACAGATTGCTTCCTAAATAATGAGAACCGTTAAATTCCGGCCATAGCCATTCGGTAGAATAGAGGAAAGCCATTGCCCCTATACCACAGAAGCAGACACCCAGCAACACTGCCTTCAGTGTCTTCTTAATACAATCGTTTATTTTATCAGGATAGATTGTCATTGCATTATTTTCTAAGTTTTCCTACTCCATAATAGTAAGTTTTAAAGCCATGTATATTAGGATCTATTCCTAATAGGATGTTATTTACTTTTATAAATGTATTTCTTTTCGAACCTCCTCCAATATTCCAGTCATAATCAGTGGCAGAATCATTGACAATTTTTACAGTCCCAGCGTCTTTATTTAACAATATCATATTTACACGTCCGAGTGCGTATACTGTTGCAAATAGCGTAGGATTAATCACGGATTCTATAATGTTTGAGTTGTTAAATAAATTTTGAGGCGTATTTTTTCCTACTTCAGGAAAATCAGAAGTGGAAATTGAGCCAAAATCAAGTTTTGAAGAATCTATATATAATGTATTGTCTGGAGTTGCTTCTTTTAAAGCATTTGGATGGGTTTTAGCCCAATCTAAACCTTCTGAAACAGTAACAAAACCATCATAATCAGGTCTATAAGACAAATTTTCATAATGCTTGTCTATTTTTTGTGATATACTTTCAGACAAATTACTCATAATAGCAAAATCGCCAACATTTTGATGTGGCATACCTTGCCTAAAGTTTTTAGAATTCATTACATAGTATCTTCCTTGTAATCCCAAATTGTCAGTTCCAAGGAAATTACCATTAGTATCATAAATCGGATTGCGACCATCAGGATCAACAAGTATATTGGGGATTCCATTGCAATATGCATAAGGTGACACCCAAGACCATGCATTGGCTATTTGAGAACCGCAAATTATAGCGATTGCAAATGATAATAATTTCTGATTCATTTTATGTATTTGATATTTTTCTTAATGTTATTGATTTCCTTTTCACTCATGTTCCATTTCTTTTGGAGTTCTTCAGTTTCTTCTGTCCAGTATGTAGCTTTCAATTCATCAAGACATTGTGCAAATTGGCAATCTATATCATCAGTAAAGGAATCTCTCAAATGCCCATTTGATTCAAGATGCTTAATCAATATGGTCTCTAAAGATTTATACTTGATAGTGATGGCAGTAGGATTAGCCTTGTAATATGCTAATGACTTTGTAGCGCATTTTAGGGTAAACTCATCATAACGTGAAAATTTATGAAAATATGCGAAGGCCAAATCACTGAGCTGGCAAGCAACAGTTTCCTTATCGGATAGTGGCGAAAGATAGGTTCTTGCCATTATTGCAGAGTCTTTTATCTCAAAGTGTTCTTTGATACCCCATGTAGGTTGATACTGTTGTGCTGTCACCTCTACATTTACCCAGTCTTCAGGAAACAGATTGTCTTCATCTTTGTACATGATGAAGCAATGACGTGGAGCATGGGCTATATATGCCTTTGCCCCAAGTTCTTCAGCAAATAGCTTGAAAGTCCATGGGAGCGAATGACATTGCCCCGTATGAGTCTTCAATGTTCTTGACACTAATTGGTGATGCCAGTCACCATCAGGATACTCATTGCTGAAATCATAAGAAAAAATAGTATAGTTGTTTCCGGACACAGGCTGAAAGAAGAAAGTGCAGATAGCTATCTGTTTCGCTGTTTTATACTTGTCCCATTTATTTACAGCGATTAGTCTTCTCATATATTGAGCACCTTTTGACAATGGAGCACAAAAATCCTGTTCATAATCAAGTTTGCCGTCAAGGTACGCCCATTCAGAAAGAAACACACTCCTTTTAACAGACAGTGGTTTCTCGCCTTCAAGCATAGCTACAATTTCATTGTATGCAGAATCGAAACGCTCTTCTGTAATGTTCCGTTGTGCTCTTGTTTTTGTAACAAAGACAGCGAAACAAATTATAAGTAAAATTTTTATTTCTCGCATATGCCGTACCTTTAAAAGTTTACACTTTGCATAAGGTGTAGGTTAGGTTTAACATATCGCAAATATAGCGAAATAATGTATAGGGTGTATGCTGGAAGGCTGTTCTTTTAACAAAATTTGCACAAGAAAGGAGATGTTTGTCCGGCAATGTTTTGTAATTTAGCATTTGGATGCAATGTGAAAAGGCAGGCAAAATGAAGAATATAATATGCATATTATTAATAGTTTCATCAGTGTGGGCATGTAAACCCACACAGATGAGTTACGCTAAAAACTTATCATTTTGAAACCCTTGAAAAGCTCGTCCCATCTTTGAATGTATATTGTACAAGTCCGTGTTTTTTGCTCCAAGCATAACTTTTTATAGGGTTAACTTGATTATGATTTGTAATTTGCTCTGTATTGTTTTCGTCAAAAAACAATATATCATTGAACGTGACATTGTTGATTTTTAATGTTGTCAATTTTAGGGGTGTTTCTCTTGACCATCTTCCAAGAAGTCCGCCGGAAAAACTGACAGGCTTGTTATTATGCAGTTTTTGAACATAAAGAGATCCTTCGCATCCAGTAGTTCTATTAAACCTATAATGTATGCATCCCCCTGCTATATACTCCGTATTACTTGTATTAAAGTAGGTCATATTGAAAGGGTTCAAAGAATTTGAAATATCAATTTGGCATATTATAACAGTATCTTTTGCCCCATCTTTAGATTGGAAATACATAAACTCTCCCTCATGTCTATTTGTAAGCCATGCCAGCTCCTCATCATTCATGTGTGTTATATAATGATATACGCAAGAATGGAAGAAAAACAAAAGAAGCAAAATTAAAGATACCCCATTTAATAATCTTTTCATGGCTCTGGAAGTTTATGTTTCAAGAAATCGTCTATAGTATGTGTCGGTATAATACCTGTCGGAATTTCTATTGTTTTTCCCGGAAGAGATAGGCCTATCTTTTCTTGAAGGTTATTTAGCATGTCTCCTCCAATTCTAATATTTCCTATACCGATTTTTGACCCTATAGCACGGTAATTTACAACATTGGGAGTTTTATATAATCCTTCCAATTGTTTTGTTAACCCACTAACAGCAGCAGAATTAAAAGTTATAGCTGCCCTACCTGTCGCCATGCTTGAAGCTATAGCTTCTCCGCCTCCAAGTGAGTATCCAATAAAAGTTAATTCCTTATCCCCTAACTCATTAGATAATACTTTTGCATTATAAATAGCTGTGTGATATTGAGGCGCAACACCCGCAAGCTGTACAATATCCTCAACTGCATCTTCTATAGAATTAGTACCAGCATATACATACGCATATTCTGTAATTCCACCCTTTGTACGTTGGAATAGTGTTGATTGCAAGCCATTCTGATAAAAACGTGTGTAATCTTTTTGAATGGAAGTTTTATAATTCGACTCTATCCATCCACTTTTTTCTAATTGTAAGGCGTACTGCTTCATTGTTTGTTTATCTTTGTACGCATATGCTGCCATAAGTGCAGCCTCAGAGGCTTTGGGTCTTTCTCCGTCAGGATCAATAAAACTGACGGGATTTCCAAAACTATATGCATACAGAGACACCCAAGACCATGCATTGGCTGTTGACGAACAGCACAGCATACACAATAACATGAAAACTGACTTTTTCATAAGCTGTGGATTAGGTTTTACACGTTGCAAATATAGCGAAATAATGTATCGGGTGTATGCGGAACAGCCGTTTTTAACATTGGTTAAGCAACTGAAGTTTCGATTGTTTTCTTAAGCTTTTCTCACCGTTCGCGTTCGCCGCCCGATCGGATTCCGAACGCCGCCCAATCAGATTCCGTCCGCCGCCCGATCAGATTCCGTTCGCCGCCCGATCGGATTCCGTTCGCCGCCCGATCGGATTCCGTTCGGGTGACGGTGACTTTTCGTGAGGGTTTACAGCGAGATTATCTAATCTTCATAGTATATAAGAAAGCCGTTTAACGGGGCATAAACGCAAAAAGAGCATATAAGGCCTGAAGAATCGCAAGCCGTATATGCTCTTTTGTATGAATGAAACGTGTGCTTACTGTGCACCGGCAACTGTAGCGCCGTCGTAACCCCACTTGTAGTAAGAAGCGCCGTGAACGAAACCTGCACCGAAAGCGGTGAAGATGATGTTGTCGCCCTTCTTCAAGTGACGCTCGTGATCCCACAAAGCCAAAGGAATTGTGGCAGCACTTGTATTGCCATAACGCTGTATGTTCACAACTACCTTCTCGAGCGGAAGATTGATGCGCTTAGCAACAGCCTCGATGATGCGGAGGTTAGCCTCGTGAGGGATAACCCAGTTGACATCTTCTGTAGTCATCTCGTTGCGCTTGAGCACTTCCTCGACGTCGTTGCCCATGTCGGTAACGGCGTAGCGGAACACGGTGCGTCCCTCCTGATAGAGGTAGTGCAGACGGTGGTCCACTGTGAAGTGTGACGGCGGACATACCGAACCGCCCGCCTTCATGTGAAGGAACGGAAGTCCGATGCCGTCGGTGCGCAGGAATGAGTTCTGCACGCCTACGTTCTCCTCCTCGGTAGCCTCAACGAGCACTGCGCCCGCTCCGTCGCCGAACAGCACGCATGTAGCGCGGTCGGTATAGTCGACGAGCGACGACATCTTGTCGGCTCCGATAACGATGATCTTCTTGTAGCGTCCGCTCTCAATCATGGTAGCGGCAACGTCGAGCGAATAAAGGAATCCGCAGCATGCTGCCTCAAGGTCGAAGGCGAAAGCGTTCTTCAGTCCGAGTTTGCCAAGGACGATAGAAGCTGTTGAAGGGAACTTGTAGTCGGGGGTTGTTGTTGTGACAATGAGCGCATCGATTGTGTCAGGATCTACGCCGGTCTTCTTCAGAAGCTGCTTGGCTGCCTTGCGCGCCATGTAGCTTGTGCCGAGACCTTCCTCTGTGAGGATGTGGCGTTCCTTGATACCGACACGGGTCATAATCCACTCGTCGCTGGTGTCTACCATGCGCGACAGCTCCTCGTTGTTGAGGACATAGTCGGGCACGTAGCCGCCAACGCCTGTGATTACTGCGTGTATCTTACCCATTGTAATTATTCAGCAACTTCCTTAACGATAGCCACCTTACCACGATAGTAACCGCAAGTAGGGCAAACTGTGTGGTATACATAGTAAGCGCCACAGTTCGGGCATACTGCCAATGTAGGAGCTACTGCCTTATCATGAGTTCTTCTCTTAAGTGTACGTG
>OMCE01000114.1_pt1 | contig 39647 bp, 33 predicted proteins | sample 1644981 | NCBI WGS metagenome assembly OMCE01 (sample SAMEA103958151, study PRJEB25191) | human gut metagenome | reverse complement strand
GACTCATAAATCTACCCTTAATCGTGTATTGGATGATAGTTGCGGATTTTAGGTGATGTATTATCTGCAATTGTTCCTGGATATTTGTTTTTGCTTTGGTGTCGAATAGTATTTTTACCCAAAGAATTCTCTGTGACGGGTCTTGACGAGTTAAGTCTTGGAATAATAATATTCGTAGCAAGTTATCTTGTCGGACTATTGCTTAAGTTTTTTCTGGAACGCTTGTTCTCTTCAGTTTTGAGAAACCAGTTTTCTTTAATGCAAAAAGCTTGCAAGAAATCAGAAATTGACGAGGAAGAAAAGAAACGTATATTGGCAGTAACTGATGAATGTTTGTTTAAGCGCAATTATTATATTCATTATTATATAGCTGTAAATTATAACGCTAATTCTTCAATTGGAACAATAGAGATGCAGATTGCTTTTATACGTAGTATGATGGCAGTAATATTATTGTATATAATCGCTGTTCCTAATATAGCGTCCTATATTGATTTAAATTGTAACTATAGTTTGGGGTTGTTTATATGTCTTCTATTGGTGGAGATATTAATTACACTATTGATATTCAGTTTACAAGTCAAAGTCCACAAATTGGTGTGGGAAGATAGTTTTTATGCAGAAGAAAATAAAAAAAACAATAAAAGGGTTTATTATGAAAAAGAATTTATTGCTGGTGGTATTGTTCGTATTACCATTGTTTTGTGAAAATGCTGTTGGACAGGGTTTTTGGAAGAGTTTAGGAAAGGTTGTTGCTAATTCTATTGCTGAAGTCAACAGAAACAGAACAACAAATGGAACTTTGAGCGGCCAGAGAATAACTGATGCCAAAGCTTCGTCTTCTAATGAAACCAGTAAAGAAGAAACTACTACAGCTAATAACAATGTTAGTAATGATGACGTAACTTTGGTCGTAACAGGTGATGGTAAAACAAAAGAAGAAGCAACAAAGGTTGCTTTGAGAAGTGCCATTGAACAAGTGTATGGAACATTTGTGTCAGCAAACACCTCTTTAGTAAACGATGAGTTGACGAAGGATGAAATCGTGACAATATCGTCGGGAAACATAAAGTCGTATGAAGAAATAGAGTCGTTGTCTTCAGACGATTATAGTATTGTTACCCTTAAGGCTACTGTCAGCATTTCTACGCTTGTAAGTTATGCTAAGTCTAAAGGTGCTTCTGTTGAATTTGCAGGTTCTACTTTTGGAATGAACATGAAGATTAAAGAATTAAACCGTAAGAATGAGCAGGTTGCTTTAGACAATCTATTGGATGTTATAACGTCATTTTTACCAGCCTTATTTGACCGTGAATTGGTGTTGGATGAACCGCGTCTACCTAATGATAAATTTAAAGGTGGAATTGGTGGTTTTAAATATTCTGTCGAGAAATTTTATAGATATGCAAAAGGAGACCAAACTATTATAAAGCGTAAACAGGAAATGGCTTTAAGCCAATTAACCCAATGGGCTAATTCCAATTCTTATTTAGTTACAATGACCATAAATTATTCTCAAAATGAAAATACCGAACAATTGTTGAGTTACATCTTGCAAACTCTCAATGCTATATCCTTGTCTTCAGAAGAATTGAAAGAGTATTCAAGACTCGGTTTAAATTGGTCAAGATATGATTTTATGAAGACGGATTTCTATTTTAGAAATTCTTTGGCTGACATTAATGCTTGGAACCGGAATTTGGTGCATGCCTTCTATGATTATTTTACAAACTTTGTGATTATTGATAATTTAGGTAACAAGTCATACTTTGAAGGATATGATGAGAAATTCAAGTATATGGCTTATTGGGAGCGCCCAAAATATACTGATTTTATGTTGACTAATCCGTTGTTTTTTAGTGATAAAGTTCCATACTATTATATTCTCAAAGGACATGGTTTGTTCTCACCATTCTTTAAACTTATGGATGTATTGATAGGTCCATATACATATTGGGACAAATATTCTGATCTTCCCGATGAGTTAAACTACGCATATTTTAACAGTGCTGTAGAGTATGCTTCATTTAGAATGGATACATGGCCTAAGATGGTAATAGAATTCTTGATTCCGGCAAACGACATTTCAAAGTATTCAAATTTTGAAATACAGGATAAGGATTGATAATGATAAGTTTTTGAATTAACATATTATTTATGACAATACTTAGATGAACAATGTAATTGTTCCTCTAAGGCTATTATGGTAATCTTAAATTTTTGTCGTATAAATATGTAATAAGATTTAAGTGCGTAAAGACGAAGAAAAAATGAAAAGATTATTATTATTGCTATTTACAATGATATCCTTGGGCGCATCCGCTCAAGGATACTCAAGTGATAAGGTTGCTTTTACCAACTTACTTGTCCGTATGTACAAGAATGCTCCTTTTGAGGGAGTGCGTGCTGTGAATGATTATGATAATTCCTATTTGATTTCTGTGTTGACATTGGATCCTGCAAAGTATAAGAACAACGAGAGCGTTATCAACCGTATCGCTTCTGTTAAGGCGATGGCGCAGGCTTCCCGCTTTCTGAATGGTTCTAATATCACTCAAGATATGATTATCCATACAACTGAAAAGTCAGACGGAACAACAGATACAGAGATTATAGAGAACATTCGAGAAAACTCGGTAGGCTATGTCAAGGCAATGGAGCAACTAACCAATTTCACCCGAAATGATGGTAAGTCGGTGTTTATTTTTGCTACAAAACTGAGCAACAGGTGATTAATCCTTGATAAAGCAAAGGCCATAATATCCGTAGGAAATGATTCCTCTTTTATTATTTCCTCAAAAGAACTCTCTTTACGTTGCAATCTTATGGTTGCAATGCAAAGGGAGTTTTTTATTGATGCCAAGTACCATGTAATACGATACTATGTCCCTTTACAATCGTGACACTAATGTCTGGATCATGATATAAAGATATGTTGCGTGTCTTGAAATGGTCGTATCATGCCATGAAATGATCGTATCATGCCTTGATACGAAGGTTTTTACTGGATGCTTCTAATGACCGATTTGGGTTTAATAGGCATTCTTTCCATCTTTTTACAGCTGTGAACTATTGTGAACTTGTGCCGTTGATATAAATTGTGTACTTTTGCATCAATAATATTAGATGTTTATTGCAACTTTAAATCTATGCTTATAAAAAAGTACTTATATATAGCTGTTGTCTGTGTTTTGCTGTCTGCTTGTTCGGCAGGTGGTGAAGGTGGCGAGTCTGACGTGCCTAATCCTCCCGAACCTGCCAAGCCTACAGTGCGAATACCTATTGACATCAGTACAACGATAACGCGAGCTACTGAAACCGCATTTGAAAACGGCGACCAGATAGGACTGTTTGTGGTCAACCGCAATGCCGACGGCACACTGGCGGCATTGCAGCCAGTGGGCAATCATGTCGACAATATGCTCTATACATATTCTGATGTATGGACTCCTGCCACGCCTGTGTACTGGAAGGATGACCGGACGTGTGCCGATTTCTATATGTATTATCCTTACCGCAATACCGTTTCGAGCGTCAGCGCAATGCCTTTCGACGTTGCAGCCGACCAAAGCACAGCGTCTGCATACAAGGCTGCCGACCTGCTTGTAGGCAGCACGCTCAATGTTGCGCCCAAGAAGCAGGCTGTCGGCATAGTGGCAAAGCACGTGATGAGCCAGGTGGAGATAGTATTGAAGGCTGGCAACGGCTTTACCAATGCCTCGTTAGCCTCGGCAGAGGTGTCGTTGAGGCTTAACGACATGAAGACTTCTGCAACGGTAGATCTTTCTACGGCTGCGGTTACGGCTACGGGAACTGCTTCGAGCCTCACGCCATACAAGGATGGCGGAACGTATCGTGCCATTGTAGTGCCACAGAAGGTAGATATGGGCAACCTCATAACCGTTACTGTCGACGGAACCGACTACAATCTGAAGAAAGCCTTTACATTCACAGCCGGCAAGCGCCATACTTTCACCGTGACACTTGCCAAGACCGGCAGCGGCATTGATGTGAGCATAGGTGCATGGGATGTTGACGACACCGACAATGGCGGTACGGCTACGGGTGAATAGAATTAACGGTTTAATTATGTATTATGTGTTGCAAACACTTGAATTATGCGTAGTAAATACTTAAACTACATTATATATATGGCTGTTGCGGTCGGCGTGATGTTGCTGGCGGGCTGTGCCGACGGATTGTTCGGCGAGGACGGCTCGACAGACAGCGGCGACCGCATTCAGCTTTCGGGCGACATCGACCAGTTGGCAGTGACTCGTGTCAATGACAACGGATTCTGCGATGGCGACTGCATGGGTGTGTACGTCGTTGACTATCGTGCCGGCACGCCCGGAACCTTGCAGCTTAGCGGCAATCGTGCAGACAATGTGCGCCATACTTATGACGCATCGGCAGGCAAGTGGAACTCTGCCTACGACATATATTGGAAGGACAAGCATACGCACATCGATGTGTATGGTTATTATCCTTTTGCCAATCCCGAGAGCATTGACAACTATCAGTTTGAGGTGCAGCGCAATCAGAGCACCGCATCGGAGGACGGAAACATGGGCGGATATGAAGCCAGCGACTTCCTTTGGGGCACGGTGGGCGACCTCGCTCCAACCTCCAACGTGATACGTCTGCTTCTGAAGCACCGCATGTCGAGTGCTTACGTCACGCTGGTGCAGGGCGAAGGCTTTGCCGAAGGCGAATGGGCGGCTACCGAGAAGACTGTGCTCACAGCCAATGTGGTGCGCAAGGCGAGCATCAATCTGGCTGACGGAACGGTCAAGCCGGCTGGTGCAGTGGAATCTACGGCAACCATTCCCTCGCAGGTGGGCGATGTATGGCGCACCATAGTCGTGCCGCAGACTGTGCAGGCAGGCACTACACTGTTCAGCATAACAATAGGCGGAGTGCCGTATAAGTTCACCAAGAACACAGCGCTCACCTATGTTGCAGGCAAGATGATGAAGTTCAGCATACGTGTCGACAAGAAGAAGGAAGACGGCAAGTATCGTCTGACGCTCGTTAGCGAGAGTATTGCGCCATGGGAGAACGACCTCGTGAGCCATGACGCTACCGCCAAGGAGTATGTTGTGGTGAATTCTACAGCCGGACATCTTAAGGAAGCCATCGCAGCAGCCAATAAAGACCTCACCAAACTGAAGCACATGAAGGTGATGGGTACCCTCAACGCCTACGATTTCCGTATAATGCGCGACAGTATGTTTGCGCTTGCAGCTCTCAATCTGAAGGAAGCTCGCATCAAGAATGGTGCCTGCATCAGTGACGTAGACCGTGCTTACATAGCCGGCGATGATGATGAAATGCCTTCGTGCAGTTTTGAAAACAAGCGGTTGCTTGCCAATTTTGTATTCCCCGACACCTTGAAGGCTATCAAGCAGTCGGCTTTTCATGCAAGCGGACTGACTGGTTCGCTCAACATTCCTGAAGGAGTGGTAGAGATAGAGAACGGAGCTTTTGAGAACATACGCACGCTCAACGGCACGTTGTCGCTGCCCTCGACGTTGAAGAAGATAACGGGTGTCAATACATTCCTTTACACCAACTTCGTCTGCGAACTCAAACTGCCCGACGCTCTTGAAGAGATAGGCGACCAATGCTTCTTGGATTGCAAGGGATTTTATGGCGAACTGAAGCTGCCCGGACATCTGAAGAAGCTGGGGGTGGGCGCTTTCAAGGGCTGCAGCAACCTTACAGGCAATCTCGTGATACCGCAATCGCTCACCTACATACCCACATCGGCATTTGAAGGATGCTGGTTTGGCGGCAACCTTCAGTTGCACAACGGCATCGGAGCGATAGGCGAGAGTGCCTTTGCCAACAATGGATTCAAGGGCGAGATAATCCTTCCTAAGGATTTGCGCAGCATTCCCAACTATTGTTTCTACAACAACGACTTCTCTGGACAGCTCAAGCTGCCCGAGTTTCTGGGCAGTATCGGCGAACGTGCATTCGCTTACAATTGGCGTTTGATGGGAGTTCTGGAGATTCCCGAAGGCGTAGAGAACATCGCACCGGGTGCATTCGCCCAATGCCGTAGCCTTGAGGGAGTGATAATACCCTCAAGTATGGAGAGCATCGGAGCCGAATCTGGCAATCAGACCGATGGCGGTGCATTCCAGAACTGTTCGGGGTTAGGCTCGATAGTATGCGAAGGCACCATGCCGGCATACGTTCAGAGTGGTGCCTTTGACGGAAATGCCGAAGGCGAATGGGAAGTGGCAAGCAAGCCCGACTGGTGTGACGTTTCGCCGTCGAGCGGAACGCATAAGACGGAGGTGACGCTGACAGTTAAGTCTATGGCTAAGGGCAGCGCCAACCGTGAGGGCAAGGTGGTGTTCCGCCTCAAGAAGAAGGACTATACGCACGAGTGCAGCGTCAGTCAGTACAATTATGAGTATGCCGAAGACCAGTGGCTCACCCTTCAGAAAGCCACGAAGGGCAACAACGGCGGCATAAACATAGTTGTCTTAGGCGACGGATTCAACGCCAAAGACATTGCCGACGGCTCCTATCTGCGGAGCGTGAAGCAGGAGGTGGAGTACTTCTTCGGCATTGAGCCGTACAAGACTTATCGCAATTACTTCAATGTCTATACCGCTTTCCCGCTCTCAACGGAAACGGGCGTCGGCACAGTGAATACAATACGCTACAACCGATTCAACACTACCTTTACAGGAGGAGTGGGATTGAAGGCCGATTATGACGAAGTGTTCGACTACGCATTGGGAGCTCCCACGGTGAGTGCAGCCAATCTCGATCAGACATTGATAATCGTTGTGCCCAATTCTACCGACTATGGCGGCATCTGCCAGATGTGGGAGAGCGGTGCAGCAATAGCATTCTGTCCGCTGAGCACCTACGAGTATCCGTTCGACACGCGTGGAGTGGTACAGCACGAAGCAGGCGGTCACGGCTTCGGCAAGATTGGCGACGAGTATATCTATCACAATGCGTTCATCGACGCTTGTGGTTGTTCGTGCTGTCCGCATGCCGACGAGCTGCGAGCCTACCTCGCTATGGGATGGTATGAGAATCTGTCGCTCACCGGCAAGATGCACAGCGTGGGCTGGAGCCATCTAATCTACGACGACCGCTACAGCGACATTGTCGACATATTCGAGGGCGGCTACATGCACAGTCGTGGCGTATTCCGCTCTGAGCAGAACTCGTGCATGAACAACGACATTCCCTATTACAGTACGATAAGTCGCCAGAGCATCGTGAAACGCATAAAGCGATACGCCGGCGAGACCTTCAGTTTTGAGGATTTTGTCAAGAACGACAAGCGCGATGTAGCCACAGCGACACGCAGCACGATGCGCAATGATTCGCGCACAGCCCACACCTATCAGCATGCGCCAGTCGTACACAAGGGCAGTCCGCTCAAGAAGAGAATGGCTAAGCGAAAGAAGTGAACCGTGTAATGAGTAGAAAGTATGAATATTTATATATATATAATAAGGTGTATGTGCATGGCTCTGTGTGCTGTAGCTGTGGCATTGTTGACGGCTTGTGCCGATGATGATGCGCCACAGTACAAGGATGCCAAGTCCACTCCGATGACATTCGTGGTGGACCATCCCTCAATGGTGCGCGCTACCGACAGCAATTTTGAGACGGGCGACCGCATCGGACTGTACGTTTCGGCAGCCGATGCACCCTTGGAGATAGGCGGCAACCTCGTCAACAACGAGGCCTTGACATTCGACGGAAGCCAGTGGACAGCCGCCCGCACGCTCTATTGGGACGAAGGCACATACAATGCCTATGCCTATTATCCCTATATCAAGGACGTAAGCAGCGTTGAGGACCAGCTCTTCAGCGTATCCGTCGACCAAAGTACTGTCCGCACATCCACCTCGTTGGGCGGATATGAGGCGAGCGACCTGCTCTTTGCCGTCAGCAAGGACATTACGGCTTCTACTTCGCCCATACATCTCACCTTCCGCCACATTATGAGCAAGCTGAAGATAAGGCTGATAAAGGGCGAGGACTTTGAGGGCGAAATGCCTACAACGGCTACGGTTTATGTACACAGCACGGTGCCTACAGCCACCGTCGACTTGCAGGCTGGTGTCGTGACACGATACGTCAAGGGCTCTCGTCAGACCATCGTTGCACGTCAGGACGGCGACACGAGCTATTCTGCCATCATCGTTCCGCAGCGCTTGGACAATCGTGTGCCGCTCGTAGAGGTAGTGATGAATGGCGTGAGCTATTTCTATGAGAGCAAGTTCCAGTTCAAGCCGGGCACGGAACATCTTGTAAATCTTATAATATCCAACAATCCCGATCAGGTGAAGATAAACATCGGCGGCGAGATAAAGGACTGGAAATAACGCGTTCGGGATGAAGAAACTAACGTATATATTATCAGCCGTTGTGCTGGTCTTGACATTGTGGGCAGCTATTTTGTGGCTGTCGTCAGACCGATACGACAAGGGTGTGACCGCCGAGACGCGCTACGGCATAAACGAAGGCATGCAGCTTGTAGAGCAGACAATGCTGCATGGCGAGAGGCAATATGTCGTTGAGAACGGCCGTGGCAATGTGCTGTTTCGCATTCCGTTGCGCGGATGTCTGCTCGACACGCATTTCCGCCAAGGCAGATTGCGCTTCCGCGAGATGTCAACAGGGCGAGAGGGATATATCGACATGCAAGGCATAGTGGTGTTTACAGCTGTGTCGGCAGCTACAGGACAGTCGTCTGTGAATGTGCCCGAAGACAAGTCTGCCGACATAGACAATCTTTCTGTCGAGCCACATGGGCAGCAGTCCGAAGCAAAAGCATCGCCCAAGGAGGTGCGACTGCCTGCCACCGACATACGGAAGATAGCCCATAGCAGTCCGTTCTATGCTGAGGCTGCCCGCATAATAAGTGGAAAACTTGCCGAGACCGATGCTGTGCGCCGCCGCCAGATACTCAACTATTGCGAGCATCTGCGCACGGCTTACACCTCAAAGGACATTGACTTCCTACGTCAGGTGTTCAGCGACGATGCTCTTATTATCGTTGGCAATGTCGTCAAAGCCTCGAAAGAGTCGGGAAAGTTGTCGGCTGACAGCCGTGTGAGCTATGCTTTGCACACCAAGCGCGACTATCTGTCGCGACTGTCGAAAGTGTTTGCCGTTAATAAGCAGGTCGATGTCAAGTTCTCCGACTTCCGTATCATGCGCCACCCGACCAAAGACGGCATCTACGGAGTGTCGCTCAGGCAGCGCTATCATAGCGACCGCTACGCCGACGACGGCTGGTTGTTTCTGCTATGGGACTTCACCAATGCCTCAATGCCTCTTATACATGTGCGCACATGGCAACCTTCTGCCACTGTGTCGGGCAGCGATGGGGTGGTGGACATCTCTGATTTTAATTTAGAATAGAATTGTATGGACAATATAACGAAGGCATTTCATAGACTGAATGTAGCGCTGCGCAGGGCCGGACTCGGCGTGGTGTGCATGCTGATGTTGTGGTGTGTGTCGGCGCTTGAGGCAAAGGCAGCCGCGCCTTTAGCCCCGTTGGCATCGGCAGACAGCACTTTCACGGTGGCAAGCTTCCGACAGTTGCCCACCGATGTGAGTGCTTTTATCGATGCCGTGCGCGACCTTAACGGCGAGGCATGTGCCCTATTGAAGGTGGTGGCACCCTCCGACTTTGCCTTTTCTTCGCCGTTAGGCATAGTGAAGCGTCGCGACGAAGTGGGCGAGATATGGCTTTATCTGCCCAAAGGCACCAAGTCGATAACGCTGAAGCATCCGCAATGGGGAGTGCTGCGCAACTATTCGTTGGGCACAAAGCTCGAGAGTCGCATGACGTATGAGATGCGTCTGCATCTGCCGCAGACCGCTGTAGTGGAGAAGCACGACACGATTGTGTACACGCAGACTGTTGTCGACACCGTCACCGTAGCCCCTCTGCGACGCATAGCGCAGCTCCATGCCTACACATTGCTTACCGCATCGATGCACACCGACGGTCCGTCGTGGGGCATAATGGCTGCCGTCATGCGCCGACATGGCGTTTATCTGCACGCAAGCAGCAATCTGCATTCTGCAAAACCTGCTCTTGGCATATGCAACAGCGACGGTTATCGTGACGGAACGGACAGCAAACCCTACTACACGGGGCGCACCGAAACCTCAGAATATGCCTTTACGCTTGGCGCCATACATCGTCTGAACCACTGGCTGAACATATTCGAAGGCGTAGGCTACGCCAGTCAGACTACGTCATGGCAACTTGCCGACAGCGAAGGAGGCGGATGGCTGCGCAACGACGACCTGAGCCATAAGGGCGTTGCAGCCGAAATAGGTGTCGTGGTGAATGTAGGAAGGTTGAGCTTCAGCGCTTCGGCACTTACCATTGCAGGCAAGCAGTGGCAGGGAGGCATAGGCGTAGGAATATGTCTGGGCAAGAATGGAGTGATAACAAAACGCAAGCAATCGCATTAGCCATGAAGAATTATCTGATATACATATTGCTGGCAGTAGTGGCAACGCTATGTTCGTGCAGCAGCGACAGTCCCGACAATGTCGAGCCACGGCTGCTTACGCTGTCCGCCACCGACATAACCCGTACCCAGGCTACGCTCTCGGGCAAGTGTAGTGTGGCTGACGGAGTGGCTATGCCACGTCTTTGGTTCAGCTACGGAAGCGACGAAAATATGACTGCTAAGGCAGATGCGGCAGACCCAACCGACGGAAATGTGAGCCTGCACCTATCGGGACTCACTGCCGGCACCACCTATTATTATATACTACGTGGCACCAACGGCACAGCCCAGTTGTCGGGCGAGATGCTCAGCTTCACCACTCAGCCCAACGACCGTCCAACGTTAGGCAATGCAGAAGTGCTGAGCAGCGGTCCGATGAGCGTGATTGTAGGCTACAGCATAGCTGACGACGGCGGCGACAGGATTACCATGAGCGGTTGCCGCGTTGTGCGTAGCGACCAGAACGGCAGCGATGAGAAGACATACGTGCAAAGTGATGAGGCTGACGAGAACGGAATGTTCCGTCTGTGCATTGACGGATTGCAGCCAAACGTGGCTTATACCATCCGTCCCTTTGCTGCAAACCGCAATGGCGAGACCGTAGGCGAGGCGCTGCAGCATACCACTTCGTCGGCAATAGTGCTGGGCGAGGCAGGCATTTTGGCAAAACTCATAGGCAACGATGCCGATAAATACACCAGCATATCGCTTGCCGGACCGCTCAACGGCGACGATCTGCGCATGCTGCGCTGCATGGCAGGACGCGATTCGGAGGGCAATCCCACTGACGGACGGCTTGCCGACATCGACATTTCGGGAGCAAGCATCGTGGCAGGAGGCGGCGAATATGGCGAGTCGCGATTTACCGAGGATGGAGTTGTTGGCATCGGACTCTTCCGTTCGTGCACCTCCTTGAAGAGCATAAAGCTTCCTATAGGCGCAGTAAGGATAGACAAGGAAGCCTTCAACGGCTGTACGGCTCTGCACAGCATCACCATTCCGGCATCGGTGAGCCAGATTCTGCCCTCGGCAGGATGCACATCGCTTGAGCGTATAGAAGTGTCGGCAGCCAACGAGCACTACACGAGCATCGACGGAGTGCTCATGAGCGGCGATGGCAGCAACATAGTATGGTTTCCAATGGGCAAGAAGGGCGAGTACAAATTGCCCCAGACCGTAAAGCAGGTGAGCGACTATGCCTTCCGCGACTGCAACATCGAGAAGTTCGTATTTGCCGACGGGCTCACCGCGATAGGCAAGTGTGCGTTCTATAACAGTAAGGTGAAGGAAGTGGTGCTGCCCTCAACGCTCAAGCAACTGCCCTCCGGACTGTTCCAGAAGTGCTCAAGTCTGACCATGGTGCGGCTGGGCAATGCCATCGAACTGCTGCCCGAATACGTATTCGACGGCTGTCCTATCAGCGATATATACATCAGTGCGCCCGTGCCACCGGTATGTTACAGTAATACATTTGCCACCACCATATCCAACTTCACCAGCACCTGCTGTGTGCATGTGCCCCGAGGCCGCAAGGCATATTATCGTGCCAACAGGCAATGGGCAGTGTTTGAGACTATAGTGGATGACATTTAAAACGAAGATACAATGAATACACCAGAGATAGAAGAACTGAAGCGCCTTGTAGAAGAGCGTTATGGCAAGAAGTTGTCAACAACAACCGATTTTGACGAATTCTCGTTGATGCTGCAGCGCAAGCACGAAATAAGCGTGTCGTCGTCGACATTGAAGCGTCTGTACGGCTACGTGGGCGACAGCCATAACCCCCGTGTGCAGACACTCGATGCCCTCGCCACCTACCTTGAATTCAAGGACTATGCAGGATTTGTAGATTGGCTGAAGACAAGCACACGCTACAATTCGTCGTTTTTTGATGCCGGCCAGCTTGTGAGCAGCGACCTTGAGCCGGGCGAATGCGTAGAGATAGGGTGGTCGCCCAATCGTGTGCTGCGTCTGGAATATCTCGGCGACAGCACCTATCGTGTGCTTGAGGCCCGCAACAGCAAGATACTGGCAGGCGACATGTTCGTTACGGGCTGCTTCATCAAGAAGAGTCCGCTCTTCCTGCCGTACATAGAGCGCAACGGCGAACGTACGGCATCGTTCGTGGCAGGGCGCAACGGCGGACTATCAATTGTAAAGAAGATAAACGCATAAAATACGATGAATGACAGTGAAAACCTCCCTACTTCGGGATATGTGGTGGACATAGATAGCGAATCGGATTTTACGGCTGTGCGAGCCGACAACGGATTCACCAATATCAGCGAGTGCTATGTGTCAAAGTCGGGCCATGCACGTCTGTTCACAGCCGTGAGATACGGCAAGCGCTACGTTCTGAAATGCCTTAAGACCGACTTCAGATACACGCCCGTGTATCGTCAGGCGCTGATGAAGGAGTTTGAGATAGGCTTGCAACTCGACCATCCCAACATCTGCCGCACCATAAGCATGGAGCCGGTGGGCGACCTTGGCGAGTGTATCGTAATGGAATATGTCGACGGCGAGACGCTTGAGTCGGCTGTAACAAGTGGCAAACTCACCGAAGACATGGTTGTAAAGATAGCCTGTCAGCTGCTCGATGCTATGGAGTATATGCACGCCAAGCATATAGTACACCGCGACATCAAGCCGTCGAACATTATGCTCACCCACCGCGGAGGCGACGTGAAGCTGATAGACTTCGGACTTTCGGACAGCGAGACATTCTGTGTACTCAAGATTCCGGCAGGCACACGGGGCTACATGGCACCCGAACAGCTGCAGCCTGATGCCAAGAGCGACCCTTGTGCCGACATCTTTTCGTTTGGAAAGGTGCTGGAGTATATGGCTGGGGCAGTACATAGCAAGCGCTTGGCGAGAATAGGGCAGAAGTGTTCGGACGAAAATCGCATGCGCCGGCCGTCGGATATGGACACGATAAGGCATATGCTTGATTCGACAGGCAACTGGCATGTAGCGCTCAACGCCCTTCTCGTGGCTGTAGCGCTGGCGCTTATGGTGGCTATAGCAGCCATGACGTATGGCAGAGAGGATGCGTCGGAAGAGTCAGTGCCGGCTGATTCGGTAGTAGAAGGTGGTGTGAACAAGGTGGTGGACAGCGCCTATTGGTAGTTGTGTCTGTACGTAAACTTCTTCATTGCACACCCTTATGTGTTGCAAAAGGAGTCCTTTTGCATTCCAAAACGAGTCCTTTTGCTCTTCAAAAGGAGTCCTTTTGCATTGTAAAACGAGTCCTTTTGCAGGCTAAAAGGAGTCCTTTTGCCGTGCAGTATAATATCCTGACATTTTCTGCGTTATATATTATATGCAGTGGACCGACCAGATACGCCGAGTAAAGATTGTTCTTGTGTTGGCAGCCGTAGTGATAGCGGTTGTCTCACTCGTCGTGTCGCATGTCCTCATACGCGACCTTGCCGGTGAGGAACGTGCCAAGATGGAGGTGTGGGCTGAGGCTATGCGCACGCTCAACCATGCCGACGAGAACACCGACATCAATCTTGTGCTGCGCGTGATAAACAGCAACAACACCATACCCGTCGTAGTGCTCGACCCGAATGGACAAGTACAGGCTTACCGCAACATTGATATCGACCGTTGCGACAACGCTGCCGACACCACAGCATTTCTCGCCCGATTGGGCAATCAGCTGCTGGCATCCAACCGCTTTATACGCATTGCACTCGACGACAACCGTAGCACCGGCTATATCGACGTCTGTTACGACGATTCGCTCATGCTGCGCCGCCTGGCGTCATACCCCTATATACAATTAGGTGTAGTGATGCTGTTTGTGGTAATAGCCATTTTCGCATTGCTAACATCGAAACGTGCCGAACAGAACAAGGTGTGGGTGGGACTCTCAAAGGAGACAGCCCATCAGCTCGGTACACCCATATCCAGCCTCATGGCATGGGTGGAGATACTGCGCGAGAGCTATCCCGACGACCAGCTCATACCCGAAATGGAGAACGACGTGAAGCGTCTGCAGCTCATAGCCGACCGCTTCTCGAAGATAGGCTCGCTGCCCGAACCCGTCGATACCGACCTCAAGGAGGTGATGCAGCACGTAGTGGACTATATGGATAGGCGTACGTCCAAGCGGGTGAAGATGATACGCCGGTTCCCGGATGGCGAGGTGAGAGTACGGATCAACGCATCGCTCTTTGAGTGGGTGATAGAAAACCTGTGCAAGAACGCTGTCGACGCAATGGGAGGCGAAGGCACCATAACCATAACCGTAGCCGAAGAACAGGGCAAGACCATAGTAGAGGTGAGCGATACCGGCAAGGGCATACGCAAGAAAGACCTGCGCAACGTGTTCCGCCCGGGCTTCACAACCAAGAAACGAGGCTGGGGACTCGGACTCTCGCTCGCCAAACGCATCGTCGAAGAATATCACAAAGGACGCATCTGGGTGAAGCATTCAGAGGTAGGAATAGGCACAACATTCCGCATAGAACTGAAAAATCCTTTAAGAAAGTCAAAAACATTATAGTAAAATTGTCGTATGTCGGAAAATATTCGTACCTTTGCGCACCAAATGTGTAGTTCTGAACTGCTTAGAATAGATTTGAAGGACTTGAAAGAAGGGCTGACAGCCCTCGAATATAGTCTGGGCGACGCTTGGTTTGAGTCACTTGACGAAGACGAAATCAAGCGTGGCAATATTCGTGTGCGTATAAATGTACGCCGCACGGAGAACTATTTTGAGCTGGATTTCCATACTGAGGGCAGTGTCGTTATTCCGTGCGACCTGTGTCTGGACGATATGGAGCAGCCGATAGAGACGGACGACCGCCTTGTGGTGAAGTTTGGAGAAGAATATTCCGAGGACGATGACCTCATCACAGTCGACGAGCGTGAAGGCTCATTGGACGTGGCGTGGTTCATCTACGAATTTATAGCACTCAACATACCCGCTAAGCACGTGCATACACCTGGAAAATGTAACGCGGCGATGATAAAGGTTCTTGAAGAACACTCAGCTACCCGAAGTAGTGGCGAGGATGAAGAGACAGCGGTAGATCCGCGATGGAATGGATTAGAAAAATTAAAAACAATAATTAAAGATTAAAGAAAAATGGCACATCCTAAAAGAAGACAGTCGAAGACTCGTACACTTAAGAGAAGAACTCATGATAAGGCAGTAGCTCCCACATTGGCAGTATGCCCTAACTGTGGCGCTTACTACGTATACCACACTGTATGCCCTACCTGCGGATACTATCGTGGCAAGGTGGCTATCGTTAAGGAAGTAGCTGAATAATCTCTCACCGTAAAATGGGAAAGATACACGCAGTAATCACCGGCATTGGCGGATACGTGCCCGACTATGTCCTCAACAACGAGGAACTCTCGCGCATGGTAGACACCAGTGACGAGTGGATTATGACACGTGTCGGCATCAAGGAGCGCCACATCCTCACCGAGGAAGGCCTCGGCACAAGCTACATGGCCCGCAAGGCAGCCAAGCAGCTACTGCAGAAGACCGGCGTCGATCCCGACACAATCGATGCGCTGATTGTAACCACTACAACTCCCGACTACAAGTTCCCCTCTACAGCGTCAATAGTCCTTGGCAAACTCGGACTGAAGAACGCTTTCGCATTCGATTTTGAGGCAGCATGCTGCGGATTCCTTTATTCGCTCGACGTTGCCGCTACAATGATTGAGAGCGGACGCTACAAGAAGATAATCGTAATAGGTGCCGACAAGATGTCGTCGCTCGTCGACTATCAGGACCGCGCTACATGCGTGCTCTTCGGCGACGGAGCCGGAGCGGTGCTCGTTGAGGCTACCGAAGAGGAAGGAGTAGGCGTGCAGAACTCGTATCTGCGTACCGACGGCAAGGGACTCCCATTCCTTCACATGAAGGCTGGTGGCTCTGTATGCCCGCCGTCACACTTCACCGTCGACCACCGTCTGCACTACCTCTATCAGGAGGGACGCACAGTGTTCCGCTATGCCGTGACAGACATGAGCAACGATGTAGCCGAAGTGATGAAGCGCAACGAACTTACTGCCGACGACGTGAAGTGGGTCGTACCGCACGAGGCAAACCTCCGCATCATCGAGGCCGTTACAAAACGTATCGGTCTGCCTATGGAGAAGGTGGTAGTCAACATCGAACGCTATGGCAACACCAGCGCAGCCACAATACCATTGGCATTGTGGGATAACGAGAAGAACATGAAGAAGGGCGACAACGTCATCTTCACCGCTTTCGGTGCAGGCTTCGTTCACGGAGCATCGTTCTACAAGTGGGCTTACGATGGTTCGGCAGTTGCCGGAGCCAAGTAATAGAGAAGCATATTATCTCATATATAAAAGCACATCCGACAGTTTTCAACAACTATCGTCGAATGTGCTTTTTTGTGTCTATTCTGTTAAAAATCATATAATTGCAAATATGCGGCTGCGGATATTCCCGAAAAAACACTAACTTTGTACTTATAGTACAATATACCCCCTATAGAAAAGAATATGCACAAAGCAGGATTTGTAAATATAGTAGGCAATCCTAATGTAGGCAAGTCGACCCTGATGAATCAGCTGGTAGGCGAGCGCATCAGCATTGCCACATTCAAGGCGCAGACCACGCGCCACCGTATCATGGGCATAGTCAACGAGGACGACGCCCAGATAGTTTTCTCCGATACTCCCGGTGTTCTGAAACCCAACTACAAGTTGCAGGAGTCGATGCTCGCATTCTCCGAATCGGCATTGCAGGATGCAGACGTGTTGCTCTACGTCACCGACGTAGTGGAGAACCCCGAGAAGAACATGGACTTCCTCGACAAGGTGAAGAATATGACCATTCCGGTGCTTCTGCTCATCAACAAAATCGACCAGAGCGACCAGAAGACACTCGGCGACACCGTTGAGAAGTGGCACACGCTGCTGCCCAATGCCGAGATTCTTCCCATATCAGCCAAGAACAAGTTCGGCGTCGATATGCTCATGCGTCGCATCAAGGAGCTTCTGCCCGACTCGCCGCCGTTCTTCGACAAGGACCAATTGACCGACAAGCCAGCCCGTTTCTTCGTGTCGGAGATTATCCGCGAGAAGATTCTGCTCTACTACGACAAGGAAATCCCGTACTCGGTAGAGGTGAAGGTGGAGTCGTTTAAGGAGACCGACCGCAACATCGACATCCATGCCGTGATATACGTGGAGCGCGATTCGCAGAAGGGCATCATCATCGGACATCAAGGCGTAGCCCTTAAGAAGATGTCGACCGAGGCACGCAAGTCGCTCGAGAAGTTCTTCGGCAAGAGCGTCTATCTGCACACATTCGTAAAGGTGGACAAGGACTGGCGCAGCTCAAAGCGCGAACTCGACAGCTTCGGATATAACCCGGAGTGAGAGTTTTGAATTTTGAGTTTTGAATTTTGAATTATCGGCTGTGCCGATTTTGAGTTGTTCAATTTTGAATTATGAATTCTCAACTCATAACTCTTAATTCCTAATTCATAAATTCAAAATGCGCATAGCGCACAATTCAAAACTCAAAACTCAAAACTCAAAATTGCGACAGCTTCGCTGCCGCTTCCCCCTGAATAGCAAAGAGGGGATACTCTCGTCAGAATGGCGAGGGCCGGAGTGGGTCAGCTTCGGAAAATCATTAACAAGGATGCAGAGACCACATCCTACAAGCCTCCGTGTGATGCGGAGGAAAGAATGACTAAAACATTATGGCAAATTTAGTGGCAATAGTGGGACGCCCCAATGTGGGCAAGTCGACACTGTTCAACCGCCTGACCAAGACTCGTCAGGCTATCGTTAGCGACACAGCCGGCACTACACGCGACCGCCAGTATGGCAAGTGCGAGTGGAACGGTCGCGAGTTTTCTGTAGTAGACACCGGTGGATGGGTGGTTAAGAGCGATGATATCTTTGAAGATGCCATCCGCAAGCAGGTAATTGTGGCTACAGAAGAGGCCGACCTTGTGCTCTTCCTCGTCGATGTACAGACCGGATTGACCGACTGGGACCAGGATGTGGCAACAATTCTGCGCCGCACAAAGCTCCCCGTTATCCTCGTCGCCAACAAGACCGACAACAACGACCAGATTTACGATGCTGCCGAGTTCTACGCTCTGGGACTTGGCGAACCGCAATGTATCTCGTCGGCAACGGGTAGCGGTACAGGCGACTTGCTCGACCTTGTACTGTCTAAACTTAAGCCAGATACAAAGGAAGACGTTGAAGACGGCATTCCTCGTTTTGCCGTCGTAGGACGTCCTAACGCGGGCAAGAGTTCTATCATCAACGCTTTCATCGGCGAGGACCGCAACATCGTGACCGAGATAGCAGGCACTACACGCGACTCAATATACACACGATTCGACAAGTTCGGCTTCGACTTCTATCTTGTCGACACTGCAGGTATACGCCGTAAGAACAAGGTGTCGGAAGACCTTGAGTTCTATTCGGTGATGCGCTCGATACGCGCCATTGAGAATTCTGACGTGTGCATACTCATGCTCGATGCTACACGAGGCATCGAAGCACAGGACATGAACATCTTCCAGCTCATTCAGCGCAACAACAAGTCGCTTGTCGTTGTAGTGAACAAGTGGGACCTGGTAGAAAACAAGGACCAGGCTGTCATCAAGACATTCGAAAACGCCATACGCAACCGCATGGCTCCGTTTGTCGACTTCCCCATTATCTTCGCTTCGGCATTGACAAAGCAGCGCATATTCAAGGTGCTCGAAACAGCCAAGCAGGTTTATCAGAACCGTAAGGCACACGTCGGTACGTCAAAACTCAACGAGGTTATGCTGCCGCTGATTGAGGCATATCCGCCACCATCAATCAAGGGCAAGTACATCAAAATCAAGTATTGCACACAGTTGCCCAATACTCAGATACCGTCGTTCGTGTTCTATGCCAACCTGCCACAGTACATCAAGGAGCCGTATCGACGTTTCTTGGAGAACAAGATACGCGACAACTGGTCGATGCACGGATGCCCCATCAACGTATTCATACGTCAGAAGTAAAAGGCAAATATATTAAGGAGGGTATGGCAGGAATGCCATGCCCTCTTATTGTTTATATAAATAATATACATAAAAGTATGCGACACATTATATATATAATATATGTAGGCATTGTTATGACACTTCTTGCTGCCTCTTCGTGCAGCCCCGCTAAGCCACAGAATCCCAACGAACTCGCCGTCCGTGCCGCCAAGGTGTATTACGACTATCTTATAGCAGGCAATTTCGAGGCTTATGTCGACGGATTCTACCGTCCCGACAGCATACCAGGCAGCTATCGCGAGCAGCTGATAGTCAATGCCAAGCAGTATATGGGACAACTTAAGGACGACCATAGCGGACTCGCGGCTGTGCAGGCAATAAGTGCCAAGACCGACACGGCACGCCATGTGGGACGCGCTTTTCTTATGCTTTGTTTCGCCGACAGCACCAAGGAGGAGATAGTAGTGCCCATGGTGTTGCATGACGGCAACTGGTATTTGAAATGAAGACAAGCCTATTAAGACGCAATCAATAGACGATTGTGTGTTTTTTCTTTTGCGCTTTCGCTCATTTACATTAACTTTGCATAACTGTACAGCTAAAGTTATTTCATGAACAACATATCTGAACTTTTGGACCAAATAAGCAGTCCCGACGATTTGCGACACCTAAGCGTGGCACAGTTGCCCGAATTGTGTGCCGAACTGCGTCGCGACATTGTTGACGAGTTGTCGGTCAATCCTGGACACCTTGCTTCGTCGCTCGGCGTTGTCGAGCTGACGGTGGCTTTGCACTATGTGTTTAGCACACCGTACGACCGCATCGTGTGGGATGTGGGACATCAGGCTTATGGTCATAAGATACTAACCGGCCGAAAAGACACGTTCTGCACCAACCGCAAACTGCATGGCATACGCCCATTCCCGACCCCGATGGAGAGCGAGTACGACACATTCACGTGTGGACACGCTTCCAACTCCATTTCGGTAGCGCTCGGTATGGCTGTCGCTGCACGCAAAACCGGACACGACGACCGTCATGTAGTGGCAGTGATAGGCGATGGTGCCATGTCTGGAGGGCTCGCTTTTGAGGGACTCAACAACGTGTCGTCGTCGCCCAACGACCTGCTTATTGTGCTCAACGACAACGATATGAGCATCGACCGTGCTGTTGGAGGTATGGAGAAGTATCTTCTTAATCTCGACACCAATGCCACTTACAACCGCTTGCGCGACAAGGCTTCCAAGTGGTTGCACTCCATGGGCTATCTCAACGACGACCGTCGCAAGGGCATTATTCGTCTTAACAATGCCCTGAAGTCGGCTCTCTCGCATCAGCAGAATGTCTTTGAGGGAATGAACATACGCTACTTCGGCCCCTTCGACGGCAACGATGTGTGCGAGACTGTGCGCATACTCGAACAGTTGAAGAATATGCGCGGCCCCAAACTGCTCCACCTCCACACCGTCAAAGGCAAAGGTTATGAACCCGCCGAACGCGAGGCTACCATATGGCATGCCCCCGGCAAGTTCGACCCCGAGACCGGTGAACGCATTCCCGATACTGCCGATCCATATCCATTGAAGTATCAGGAAGTGTTCGGACGAACGCTTCTTGAACTTGCCGAAGCCAATCCCAACATCGTAGGCGTCACTCCAGCCATGCCAACGGGATGCTCTATGGACATAATGATGCATGCAATGCCCGACCGTGTGTTTGATGTCGGCATTGCCGAAGGACATGCCGCCACGTTTGCAGCGGGTATGGCAAAGGACGGATTGATGCCGTTCTGCAACATATACAGTGCCTTCGCACAGCGTGCTTACGACAATATCATACACGATGCAGCCATCCTTAATCTCCCCGTTGTATTCTGTTTCGACCGCGCCGGACTTGTTGGCGAGGACGGACCTACGCATCATGGCGTGTTCGACATTGCCGCTTTGCGTCCCGTTCCCAACCTCACGTTGTGCTCGCCGATGGACGAATGCGAGCTCAGACGAATGATGTACACAGCCCAACTGCCCGGTATGGGCACGGTGGTGATACGCTATCCGCGTGGCAAGGGAGTGAAACGCGACGACTGGCATTGCGAGTTTGAAGCCATTCCGATAGGCAAAGCACGCCAGATAAGCGACGGCAGCGATGTGGCGGTATTGAGTTACGGTCCGATGGGAAATGATGTGCAGAAAGCAATAAGCCAGTTGCACGATGAAGGAAGTCCTCTGAGTGTGGCACACTACGACATGCGTTTCTGCAAACCGCTTGATACGGATGTGCTTGAGAGCGTGTCGCAGCGCTTCAGCCGCATCGTCACCGTTGAAGACGGACAACTTGCAGGTGGTTTCGGTTCTGCTGTGCTCGAATGGTTGAGTGACAATGGCAAGACTACAAGAGTGCGTCGCATAGGATTGCCCGACCGATTCATCGAACACGGAACGGTAAACGAGTTGCGTCATATTGCCGGTACCGACATCGAATCGATAAAGCAGGCAATCAACGACAATTAAACATATCCACTCCAACAACCCAATATATCCACCCCCAACAACCCAATATGAAGATAATTATAGCTGGCGCATACGCCATCGGTACTCATCTTGCACGTCTGCTCTCGCGCGATCATGACGATATAGTAGTCATGGATAACGACGAGGAGCGACTCTCGCGTATTGGTTCGGATGTAGACATACTCACAATGGAGGCTTCGTCTACCAGTGTCAAGGCGCTTAAGAAGGCAGGAGCGGAGAGTGCCGATTTGTTTATTGCTGTAACTCCCGATGAAAGTCAGAACATGGCATCGTGCGTTCTTGCCAAAGCTCTTGGCACAAGAAAGACGGTGGCTAAGATAGACAACTCGGAATATATCGAACCCGACCTCAAAGAGTTCTTTGCCGGACTCGGAGTCAGCTCGATAATCTATCCAGAGATGCTCGCAGCCACAGACATAAACAACGGACTCAAGATGTCGTGGGTGCGCCAGCGTTGGGACGTTCACGGTGGAGCGCTTGTCATGCTTGGTGTCAAGCTGCGCGAGTCGTGTACGATACTCGACCGCCCTATGCGCGACATCTGCGGTCCGGAAGACCCCTATCACATCGTAGCCATCAAGCGCCAGGGCGAAACCATCATCCCTGGAGGTAACGATTGTCTGCAGATGTACGACATGGCTTACTTCATGACAACCCGCCAATTCATTCCATACATACGCAAAATCGTCGGCAAGGAACATTATGTCGATGTGAAGAACGTGATGATAATGGGCGGTGGAGCTACAGCTGTACGCACCGTAAAGACCATGCCCAGCTATATGGACGTGAAGATTATAGAGGCTGACGAGCAGCGTTGCGAGCGTCTTAACTCTATACTTGAAAACGACAAGGCGCTTGTCATCAACGGCGACGGACGCGATTTGTCGCTACTTATCGAAGAAGGCATAAAGAATACGCAGGCTTTTGTGGCGCTGACGGGAAATGCCGAGACCAACATTCTGGCTTGTCTTACAGCCAAGCGAATGGGTGTGCGCAAGACAGTGGCAATGGTCGAGAACATCGACTATGTAAGTATGGCTGAGAGTCTGGATATCGGCACCATCATCAACAAGAAGTCGATAGCCGCCAGCCATATCTATCAGATGATGCTCGATGCCAACGTTCACAATGTGCGTTTTCTCATGACAGCCAATGCCGACGTTGCCGAATTCATCCCGTCGGAGGGTTCCAAGGTTACACAAAAGCCCGTTAAAGACCTCGGATTGCCTAAGGGTATGACCATAGGTGGACTCGTTCGCGACGGTCAGGGACTGCTTGTGTCGGGTAACACATTGATTCACCCGGGCGATTCGGTTATGGTGTTCTGCCATAACGTCAACATGAAGAAGATTGAAAAGTTCTTCCTATGATAAATCTAAAGCTTATATATAAGATTATAGGGTCGTTGCTCTTCATCGAGGCTATGATGCTGTTGTTGTGTCTTGGCGTTTCGGTGTATTATCACGAGGACGACCTTATGGCGTTTGCATTGTCTGTGGCAATATCGGCGGGCACCGGACTGGTGCTGCGATTGTTTGCGCGCAACTGCGACAACACTCTTTCACGACGCGATGCCTATCTTGTGGTAACGCTCACGTGGACGGTTTTCTCGCTGTTCGGAACGCTTCCGTTCCTCTTGGGAGGCTATCTGCATTCTTTCACCGACGCTTTCTTCGAGACGATGTCGGGATTTACCACTACCGGAGCTACCATAATAGACAATGTAGACGTCCTGCCGCACGGCATTTTGTTTTGGCGTTCGTTCACGCAGTGGCTTGGCGGTCTGGGAATAGTATTCTTTACGATAGCCCTTTTGCCCTCGCTTGTAGGCGGTAGTGTCAAGGTTTTTGCCGCAGAAGCTACCGGACCCATCAAGACCAAGCTCCACCCACGCCTCAGTACCAACGCCAAGTGGATATGGGTGGTATACATCTGTATCACCGTGTTGTGCATTTTGGCTATGTGGTGTGCCGGTATGGACTTGTTCAGTAGCGTCAACTACAGCTTCACAACGGCTGCCACGGGTGGATTTGCCACCCATAACGACTACAGTTATCTCACTCCTGTAGTGCAATACATCGTCACCTTCTTTTGTTTTGTTTCGGGCATCAACTTCACGATGCTCTATATTTCCGTGTCGCAACGCAAGCCCAGCACGCTTCTGAAGAGTGCTGAGTGCAGATTCTATCTGTTTGTGGTGCTTGCTTTCGCTGGCTTTATAGCGTTTGAGTTGATGTGGAAGAACGGTTATGAGTTTGAACCGGCAGTTCGAAGTGCCTTGTTCCAGGTGGTGTCGTTCATCACCACAACGGGTTTGCTTTCCGACGACCCTGCCGTATGGCCCCACGTTACATGGGTGGTATTGGCAATTTGTATGTTCTTCGGAGCTTGCTCGGGTTCTACGAGCGGTGGATTCAAGTGCATACGTTGCGTAATGCTGTTGAAGATCATTAAGAACGAGTTCCGTCAGATGCTGCATCCCAATGCCGTGTTGCCTATGCGTGTCGACGGCACCAACGTTCCTTCGTCGAAGCGTGTGACGCTGCTCGCTTTCCTTTCGACTTATCTCATTCTGTGCCTGTTCTGCTCGTTCTCGATGATAGCGATGGGTATAGACAATACCAATGCCATAACCATCACGCTAAGTGCGCTGGGCAACGTCGGTCCGACGCTCGGAACGGAGATTGGTCCAACCATGTCGTGGAGCGAACTGCCTATTGCAGCCAAGTGGATCTGCTCGGTGCTGATGCTCATCGGACGTCTTGAGATATTCAGCGTGCTCGTAATATTCACACCGCAATTCTGGAAGGAGAACTAACCATACGGCGGAGCCGTATGGAATTAGGAATTAGGAGTTTTGAATTTTGAATTGTTCTCGGCTTCCGCCTGCGATTTTGAATTTCTGAATTATGATTAATAACATTTACTAAATACAACAATTATGGAACCAATGAAGTTTAACGCGCTGCTCAAGTCAACGATTTGGGGTGGCGAGAAGATTATCCCTTTCAAGCATCTTGATGTTAAGCAGGAGAATGTAGGCGAAAGCTGGGAGATTTCTGGAGTGCCAGGCAATGAGACAGTGGTTGCCAATGGCGAGTTTGCCGGCAAGAAACTCAATGAGGTTGTTGCCGAACTGAAGGAGAAACTCGTAGGTAAGGAGAACTACGAGCGCTTCGGCAATGAGTTCCCGCTGCTCATCAAGTTTATCGATGCACGTCAAGACCTCTCTATACAGGTTCATCCTACCGACGAGATTGCCAAGCGTCAGGGCAAGGAGCGTGGTAAGACCGAGATGTGGTATCTGCTCGACTCTGACAAGGACGCTACTTTGCTGTGCGGTCTGAAGCAGCAGATCACACCTACACAGTATGCCGAGATGGTTGCCAACGACACCATTTGCGATGCCATTGCACGCTACGATGTCAAGGAGGGCGACTGCTTCTTCCTGCCCGCAGGACGTATCCACGCCATCGGTACCGGCTGTTTCCTCGCCGAGATACAGCAGACCAGCGACGTGACATATCGCATCTACGACTTCAAGCGCAAGGACAAGGACGGCAACTATCGTGAGTTGCACACCAAGCAGGCTGCCGAGTGCATCAACTATAATGTTGAGAGCAACTATCGCACCGAATATACTCCGCAGAAGAACCAGGGTGTGAGCCTCGTTCAGTGTCCTTACTTCAACACTGCTGTCTACGATCTCGACGAGCCGATGACGCTCGACTACTCTGAACTCGATAGCTTCGTTATCCTCATCGGCCTTAAGGGTGAGGCTACTATCACCGACAACGAGGGCAACACCGTCACTCTGAGTGCCGGCGAGAGCATGCTTGTGCCTGCAACTACCGAGACTCTGAAGATTGAGGGAACGCTGAAGTTCCTGGAGACTTACGTATAGGAAAGCCTCAGAAAGTCCCAGACTCATCCCTCGCAAAGCCCCTCCCTCTTGCCCCTCCCCCCGTAGGGAGGGGAGCGGTATGCACTGTTTGCTTATAGGAGGTGGAATGTGCTGTTGGCTTATAAGTGCGGTATGCACAGTTTGCTTATAAAAATACGCCCTGTAAAGGCAGAAGCATTGACAGTTAATGCTTTCGCCTTTACAGGGCATTTTTCGTATATTAATCATTGTGTTGTTATCGACCGCTACTCTTCAAATTCCCTTTCATGGTCTTCGAAGAAGTCATAACAGAGTCGGCATAAACAATAAAAGAACAACAAAAACAACATTCTCTTTCTTCCATTCATAATGGATAATGTTGTTTTTGCTGTTCTTTTTATTATTGTTTGATTCAATATTTTTTAGTCCCCTTTTTCTATTAGTTAATGATTTCAGCAATCCCAGCATATCACTCCCCTCCCTACGGGGGAGGGGCTTTTGGGGGATTGGCTTTGTGGGGCATTTGTGCTTTTCACTTAGAACACAAACGTTCTGATGAAGTAGTAGCTGATGATACCGGCGAGATAGCCCACGAAAGCGATCCATGTGATCTTCTTCATGTACCATCCGAAGGTGATCTTCTCCAGACCCATAACCACTACTCCGGCTGCGCTACCTACGATGAGCATTGAGCCGCCCACGCCGGCACAGTAAGCCAGCAACTGCCAGAAGATGCCGTCAACCGCCATGTCGCCGGTAGCGGCAACGGGATACATGCCCATGCAGCCTGCCACGAGCGGAACATTGTCCACGATGCTCGACAGAACGCCGATGATACCGGTCACGAGATAGTGGTTGCCGTCGAATACTGTGTTCAGTCCTTCGCCCAGAGCTGCCAGGACGCCAACTTCAGAGAGGCAGGCTACAGCCATGAGGATGCCGAGGAAGAAGAGGATGGTGGACATATCGACATGCGAAAGCAGGTTGCTCACGCGCTTCTGTGTGCCCTCGTCGTCGTGTCCGCGGTGCAAGTGGCGGTAGAACACTTCGGTAGTGGTCCACAATACGCCGAGCACGAGCAGTATGCCGACGAACGGAGGCAGATGGGTGATGCTCTTGAAGATAGGCACAAACATCAGTCCGCCTACACCGATGACGAACACTGCCTTGCGCTGTGTGTCGGTGAAGTCGCCTACTGACTCGCCGGCACCGGTCTTCATCTGCGGCATTTGCAGTTCGCCTTTAAGATGATATTGCAGTATGAATGCAGGTATGACCATAGATATGAGCGACGGAACGATAATCTCCATGATAACTCCGGCTGCCGTAATCAGACCCTTGTTCCACAGCATGATAGTGGTGACGTCGCCGATGGGCGAGAATGCGCCGCCCGAATTGGCTGCTATAATCACAAGCGAGGCGTATATCAGACGGTCTTGCTTGTCTGCCACGAGCTTGCGCAGAATCATTATCATCACAATACTTGTAGTCAGGTTGTCGAGAATGGCCGAAAGAATGAACGTCATGAACGCTATGCGCCACAGCAATGCGCGCTTCGAGTGGGTCTTCATCACTCCGCGCACCCAGTTGAAGCCGCCGTTCTGGTCGACAATCTCAACGATTGTCATGGCACCCATAAGGAAGAACAGCGTAGTCGAGGTGTCGCCGAGGTGCTCCTGGATGATGGTGGTCACCTTCTCGGCCATTCCGGCTATGCCGCCCGTGTATTCCGTGTGCATGAGTGTGAGATACTGCAGCGGATCGAACATGTAGAGCGTCCAGCATGCTACTAACATAAGCAGCGCGACGGCTGCCTTGTTCACTTTAGTCAGACTTTCGGTGGCGATGCAGGCGTATCCCAGTACGAAGGCGACGACAATAGCGAGAGTTAAAGTTGTCATAGATTTTTGTTGTCTTTGTTTTTTGTATTTTTGTTATTCTGGTTAATGGCGTGCCGGCAGAAATTGCTCTGCTTACACGCCGTTACAAAATTATACAAAAAACCTCAAACAAAAGTATTTGTACTATAATATTCATGTGATTTTTGTATGACTTTGCTTTCACTTTGCAAATGTAGCCCTTTTAGCATGCAAAAGGACCCCTTTTGGTCGGCAAAAGGAGTCCTTTTAGTGAGCAAAACGAGTCCTTTTGAAGGGCAAAAGGAGTCCTTTTGAAAAACAATAGGAGGAGGGTATGTCAAAAGTTTAAGCAGCACGCCCCGAAGGGGCAGATGCACATAGCCCAGGGCAACGCCCTGAGGTAAAAAGCCACCAAAAACAATGCGCCCTGTAAGGGCAAAAGCGTTAATTATCAATGCTTTTGCCCTTACAGGGCGTTTTGCTGTTTTCAATCCGTACACCCAAGGCGCTGCCTCTGGCTATGTGCTTATTGGGCTTTCAGCCCGTATGATTGAGTTTTGACATACCCTGCTGAGCGAGCTAAAGAACACTTTAGAGCGGATACTCGTCGAATGCGTACAGTACTGTCGACAGATAGCGTTCGCCCGTGTCGGCCAGTAGTGTCACGATGCGCTTGCCGCGGTTTTCGGGTCGCAGAGCCAGTTGTGTGGCACCGAATACGGCAGCTCCCGAACTGATGCCGACGAGCAGTCCCTCCTCAGCTGCGAGCTGTCGGCCGGTGCGAATGGCGTCGTCGTTACTCACGGTGAGCACCTCGTCCACTATGTCGGCATTGTATGTCTTGGGCACGAAGCCTGCTCCTATGCCCTGAATCTTGTGCGGTCCGCTGTTGCCTCCGCTCAGTACGGGCGACGATGCCGGCTCTACAGCCACTATTTTGACATTGGGATTATGCTCCTTCAGTCGTCTGCCGATGCCCGACAGCGTTCCGCCGGTGCCCACACCAGCCACGAATATGTCCACATTGCCTTCAGTCTGCTCCCATATCTCCACCCCCGTAGTGTTGTAGTGAGCCTGCGGGTTGGCTGGGTTTACAAACTGCTGCAGGATGATGCTGCCCGGAGTAGCGTCGCGCAGTTCTTCGGCAGCCTGTATGGCACCCGCCATTCCTTGCTTGCCCGGCGTGAGTTTTACGGTAGCGCCGTAAGCTTTCACAAGGTTACGGCGCTCCACACTCATAGTTTCGGGCATTGTCAGAATGAGCTTGTATCCCTTCACGGCCGACACCAGTGCCAGTCCGACACCGGTATTGCCGCTTGTAGGTTCTATGATTGTGGCTCCGGGCTTGAGCAGTCCTTTCCGTTCGGCATCCTCGATCATGGCCAGAGCCACGCGGTCCTTGACGCTTCCGCCCGGATTGAAATATTCCACTTTGGCTAATATTGCCGTTTCAATGCCGCGTTTGGCCGAGTAGGTGCCAAGTTCGAGCAGCGGTGTCTTGCCGATAAGGTCGGTCAGCTTTTTTGCAATCATAGTTCTTCTCTGTTTTAATTTGTTGTTGTCGTTAGCTTTTTATGTTGCATCATACGCCTGCCTAAATCGCGTCGAACGCCTGCTGCAGGTCGTCGATGATGTCGTCGATGTGCTCGGTGCCGATGCTCAGACGTATTGTCGATGGTGTGATGTGCTGCTGTGCCAGTTCCTCGGGCGACATCTGCGAGTGGGTGGTTGTAGCCGGGTGTATGGCGAGGCTCTTTACGTCAGCCACGTTGGCAAGCAACGAGAATATCTTGAGGTGGTCGATGAATCGCCATGCGGCTTCCTGGCCGCCCTTGATTTCGAATGTGAATATCGAACCGCCACCGTTGGGGAAGTACTTCTCGTACAGCTCGTGGTCGGGATGAGTGGGCAGCGACGGATGGTTCACCTTCTCCACCTTGGGGTTCTCAGCCAGATACTTCACCACCTTGAGCGCGTTCTCTACGTGACGCTCTATGCGCAGCGACAGAGTTTCGAGTCCCTGCAGCAGTATCCATGCGTTGAACGGCGAGATGGTGGCACCGGTGTCGCGCAGTATGACAGCGCGGATGCGTGTCACGAAGGCAGCCTTGCCTGCAACGTCGGCAAATATCGCACCGTGATAGCTTGGGTCGGGCTTGGCAAGTGTGGGATATTTGTCGGCATTGGCTTTCCAGTCGAATGTGCCGCCGTCTACGATTACGCCTCCCAGACTCGAACCGTGGCCGCCTATGAACTTAGTGGCTGAGTGCACTACGACGTCGGCTCCATGCTCGATCGGACGTATAATATAAGGTGTGCCGAATGTGTTGTCTACGATGAAGGGTATGTTGTGGCGGTGGGCTACGGCTGCCACTGCCTCAAGATTGGTCACGTCTGAGTTGGGATTGCCGAATGTCTCGGCATAAACCACCTTGGTGTTGGGCTGAATGGCAGCCTCCAGCGCTTCAAGGTCGTTGACGTTGACGATGGTGTTGCTGATGCCCTGTGTGGTCAGCGTGTGTGTGATGAGATTGAACGAACCTCCGTACAGATTGTCGGCGGCTACGATATGGTCGCCCATTTGCAGTATGTTCTGCAGAGCGTAGGTCACGGCTGCGGCTCCTGATGCCACTGCCAGTCCTGCCACACCGCCCTCAAGGGCAGCCACACGGTCTTCGAATACACCCTGTGTGGAGTTGGTCAGTCGGCCGTAGATGTTGCCGGCGTCGCGCAGTCCGAATCGGTCGGCAGCGTGCTGCGAGTTGCGGAATACGTACGATGTGGTCTGGTAGATAGGCACGGCACGTGCGTCGGTAGCTGGATCCGGATTTTCCTGTCCTACGTGCAATTGGAGTGTTTCGAAGTGAAGTTTCTTGTTGCTCATGGTGTTTGCCCTTTCTTTTTTATAAATGTGTTTTACTTTATGAAGATTCTGAAGCAAGTCTGTGTCGGCTTCTTGTTTTCATGGTTGCAAAGTTAGGGCAAATATGTGTGCCATACAATAGCACAAATAGGTTATATGGCATACCACAATTGTGGTATATTGGCTGGTTTTGTATAAATATGTAAGTTTAAGGCATAAAAAAGCAACAAAAACAACATTTTCCGCACGCTTGCTGTGCAGGGCAATGTTGTTTTTGTTGCTATGTGTTATTGTTGTATTACTGTGCTTACGCCAGCTATTTTATTTTCTGTTCGGGCACCATCTGTCGTGTGGTGAGCACCTGGCGTTTTGATATTACGCCGTCGGCATACTCCTTAGGCGACATTCCGCGGTTGTTCTTGAAGCAGCGGTTGAAGTAAGGCACGTCGTTGAATCCTACCATGTAGCACACCTCTGTCACATTGAAAGAGCCCTGGCGCAGCAGGCTGCATGCACGGTCGACGCGCAGTTTGTTGAGGTATGTTATGTAGGTCTGGCCCGTAGCCTTCTTGAAGAAGGTGCAGAACGACGAGCGGTTCATGCCTACGTGCTCGGCTATCATGTCGATAGTGATGGTGCGTGCGAAGTTCTTCTGCGAGAAATCCTTTATCTTGTTGATGCGCTCCGATGTGCGGTCGGCCTCGGGAGTGCGTCCCACTACTACGGCGTCGCGCTCGCGTTTTGATATGAGCAGGAGCAGACGGAACATGTAGGGCAGCAGTTCTGTGCGCTCCTCGTGTGCCATCTTGCGCAGCATGTTGGCTATCAAGGCAGTGGTGTTGGGGTCGAACGAGAGTACCGACGATATCGATTTGAGCTGGTCGAGACGCTCGGTGAGTTCGGGAAACGCGCTTGTGCAGCGGTCGATAAACTCAGTTCGGAATGTGATGGTGTAGTGTCCGATGAGTCCCTCGCCGTCGGTGTGGTCGTAGTCGAACTTCCAGCAGTGGGGTATATGTGGCGGAATGAATGCAAGGTCGCCTTCGGTGAAATCCGTAACGGTATCGCCCAGTATGCGTTTGCCTTTGCCGTAAGTTACATACGTCAGTTCCCATGTGTCCTGCTTGTGCAGTGGAAGCTGTTCGGCAGGCTTCATTCTTTTGTAGTCGAAGTTATACAAGTCCATATTTTATTTTGATATTATTTTCAGGTTTTTTAATGCCGGACGGTGCCGGGTTATTGTCTAATACTGGATTTAGGGATGTACTTTATAGTGCAAATTTACGATTATTAATCGTGAATTATTCGGTTTTAACATTTAATATACATCCTTTTCAACATATTTTATGTAAGACAAATGCTGTTTGTGACGTTTTGTAAACTATATATTGCAATTTGTTTGCTCTTAGCCTATTCTGTTCTGTCACTTTGCCCAATCCTTTTGTAGTGCTGTTCGGCGGCGAATAACACCCCATTTTTATTCTGCTGCTTTCTGTGTGTTGATGTCGTGGCGCGATTTCGACTTTATCACAAGCCATACTCCGCTGAAAACCAGTGCCACGGCGAGTGCCTGCTTCCATGTGAACACGCACATTCCGGCTGCCAGACTCACCGATACAGCCACCACGGGCTGCATATAATTGTATATACTCACTACAGTTGGGCGCAGAGTCTTCTGTGCTGTCTGCATGAGCAGATAGGCTATGAATGTGCCGAAGAACACTACGAATGCCGTGCCTGCCCACGCTCCGGGCGTGACGAGACTCCAGTCGGTGTGCGCAGCGTGCGGAAGCATAAACGGGGCGAGCAATACTGCTGCCCAGGTGAACATCCATTTGCTCACGGTGATGGGCGAATAGTGGCGCAGAACATTCCGGTAGAGCGCCAGGTAGAGTGCAAACGACAGCTGGGCGGAGATACACAGCAGGTCGCCGCGTATGTCGCCGATGCGCGAATCGTGTGCCGCTGCGCTCGACATTATCAGTATCAGAGCGCCCGAGCAGCCTATGCCCACGCCAAGGGCTTTCTTTCCGGTGATGGGTTCCTTAAGTATAAGCGCCGAGAGTATCATGGCGAAGATGGGCAGCGACGTTGTCACGATGCTGGCATTTGAAGGAGTGGTGATGCTAAGTCCGATGGTGAAGCAGCACTGGTTGCCCACCAGTCCCAGCAGTCCGGCTCCGCTCATCGCCAATACGTCGCGCCAGGGCATGTGTTCGTGCTTGCACAGCAGCGAAGTGAGCCAGAACAGCAATGCACCTCCAGCCGCTCGCATAAAAACAAGGTTTATGTTGTCCATGCCGTGTTGCATCGCGTCCTTGCCGATGGGCGACATCAGTCCCCACATGACGCATGCCATGAGTATGCATAAGTGTGCTATCAGAGGTCGTTTGTTGTCCGTTTTGAATGTCATTTTTTGCCTTTTCTGTTATCCCTTTTACCAAATACGGGTGCAAAGGTATAAAAATATCGTTTTATGTGAATACAATGTATCAATTTATTTCATATATTTGTAAAACGAATACACACCTTAAATATATATGTAAATGAAATACGCCGAATACATTAAACAGATAGAGATCGACTCGTTGTGGAGCGGCAAGCGCCACGTAGTGTGGAATCTCGACCGCCAGGTGAATATCCTCAGCGGCATAAACGGTGTGGGCAAGAGCACTATATTGAATAAGGTGGTGAAGGGATTGGCTGCCGGTGGCGAGTTTCCGAGCCACATGCTCAAGGGCGTCAGGCTCAAGGTGCAGCCCGACGATGCCAAGTGGATACGCTACGACGTTATCCGTTCGTTCGACCGACCGCTTTGGAATCTCGACGCAGTCAACAAGCTCAACACCTCGTTGAGCGATCTTGCCACCGAACTCGACATGCAATTATTCTTCCTTCAGCGCAAATATCTCGACTATCAGGTCAACATCGGCAACCGCATCATCGCGTGTCTGCAAGACGGACGTCCCGATGCTGCACTCGAAGCGCAGCGCATCTCGGCTCCGAAGAAGACATTCCAGGACCTCATCGACGACCTCTTTTCGGAGACGGGCAAGACCATTATACGCACCGAAAACGAAATACGGTTCTCGCAAATTGGCGAGATTCTGAGTCCGTATCAGCTCTCGAGCGGCGAGAAGCAGATGCTCGTAATCCTGCTTACGGTGCTCGTCGAGGACCAGTTGCCCTACGTCCTGTTTATGGACGAGCCCGAAGTGAGTCTGCATGTCGACTGGCAGCAGCGGCTCATCGACCTTATCCTCACGCTCAATCCTAACGTCCAGATAATCCTGACCACACATTCGCCAGCCGTGATAATGAACGGATGGGCCGACAGAGTTACCGAAGTGAGCGACATTACGGACTGAGAGTCGCTGAAGTGAATTTTGAATTTTGAGTTTTGAGTTTTGAATTATCGGCAAAGCCGATTTTTAATTATTCAATTTTGAATTGACAATTCATAAATCATCAATTCTAAATCGCAGGCGTAGCCGAGAATAATTCAAAATTCAAAACTCAAAATTCAAAACTCATAATCGCAGGCGGCAGCCGAGAATAATTCAAAACTCAAAATTCAAAATTCAAAACTCAATTTATGGCCAAACGTTTGCGCGACAGTATAACGTCGCAATATGTAGAGGCGGCAAACCGCCTTAGCTCGCGTCAGGCGCGCCGTCGCATCGTGGCTTATGTCGAGAGCTACGACGACATATTCTTCTGGCGGTCGGTACTCTCGCGTTTTGAGAATTCCGAACGTTACTTCGAGGTGATGCTGCCGTCGCGTCTCGACCATCTGGAACGAGGCAAGAAGGCTGCCATTATGAGCCTTATTGCAGCCGGCGGAGTAGGGCGCGACATGATAGCGTGCGTCGATGCCGACTACGACTACCTCGAACAGGGTGCCAGCGGGTCGTCCAAGACCATCCTCAACAATCCTTACATATTCCATTCTTACGCCTACGCCATCGAGAACATGCAATGTTACGCTCCGTCGCTGCATGCCGTTTGCGTGGCAGTGGCGCTCAACGACCGCCAGTCGTTCGACTTTGAGGCGTTCTTGCGCGACTTCTCCACCGCCATCTTCCCGCTCTTTGTGTGGAATATATGGTCGTATCGCACCGGTGCAACGCCCCGTTTTGCCATAAGCGACTTCCTTCACATCATCGAGATGGGCAACATTTCGCCCGAAAACAGCCAGCAGGCACTTGCCAATCTGCGCCGTCGTGTGGGCCACAAGGTTCAGATGCTGCAACGCCAGCACCCCGGTGCGCGCGAGAGTTATGCTGCGGTGAAGGACGATTTGCGTCGGCTCGGCGTGCGTCCCGACATGACCTACATGTACATTCAGGGTCATCATCTGTTCGACAAGATTGTGGTGCCGCTCGTAAGGAAGGTGTGCAATCAGCTGATACGCGAACGTGAGCGCGAGATTTCAGCCCAAAGTGTGCACGCAACACAGCAGCGCAACGAGTTGTCGTGCTACTCGTCGAGCGTCGGTGAGGCTGAATTCGTGTTGCGACGCAACGTAGGCTATGTGTCGTCGCCGCAATATCAGAGCATAGTGGAAGACCTTCAGCGCTATCTGGAGGAGAAAGAAACTTCAGTTGAGAGTTGAAATAAAAAAAGGATTTTGCTACGCGGTTGCGTGCAAAATCCTTTTTTATCTCTTTTCGAGTTAGGTGTCCGTACGGATTAAGCGTTGGTTGCGTTAACGCGACGCTCAGCGATGCGAGCCTTCTTACCAGTAAGGTTACGGAGGTAGTAGAGCTTAGCGCGACGTACCTTACCGTGCTTGTTAACCTCGATGCTCTCAATGTTCGGTGACTCGATCGGGAAGATACGCTCTACACCAACAGTACCTGACATCTTGCGAACGGTGAAGCGCTTCTTGTCACCGTGGCCAGAAATCTTGATAACTACACCACGATAGAGCTGGATACGCTCCTTTGAACCCTCGATAATTTTGTAAGCGACTGTGATAGTGTCACCTGAACGGAACTCAGGGAACTTCTTGCCGGTTGCAAATGCTTCTTCAGCAACTTTAATTAAATCCATTGTTAATTTGATAATTAAATTTGTTCTATCGTTCTCGCGCAACATAATGGGCAACTCTTCTTCCCGTCATCGGTTACGCCGAAAAGCGGGTGCAAAGTTACGACTTTTTTCGTTAACGCACAAGCATTTACAAGAAAATACAACCCTAAAAACATATTTTTAGACTTTTAGCAGTCGTGTCATAAAACAATTTTGTATTTTTGCATATACATATGCAGTTCAAAAAAATCATAAACGACTCACTTAAGGTGACACTCTCGCTGCTGCTTGGCGGATTGATACTCTACTGGATGTATCGAGGTTTTGACTTTCGCCAGGTGGAGCGTGTCTTGCTGCACGAAATGAACTGGACGTGGATGTTGCTTTCGTTCCCGTTCGGCATCTTGGCGCAGGCTTTTCGCGGCTGGCGATGGCATCTTACGCTCGAACCTGTAGGCGAACATCCCCGCACATCCACCAGTGTCTACTCCATATTCCTATCGTATGCCGTCAGTCTTGTAGTGCCCCGTATAGGCGAGTTTGCCCGATGCGGAGTGTTGCGCCGTTACGACGGTGTGTCGTTTCCCAAGGCTTTGGGCACGGTAGTGGTAGAGCGTGCCATCGATTCGGCGCTGCTCATGGGCATAGCCGTTGTCACTATGCTGTGCCAGTTCAGCGTTTTCAACACATTCTTCGACCGCACCGGCACCAACATCGGTGCCCTTCTGGCGGGATTTACCACTACTGGCTACATCGTGACAGCCGTTTGCGGGCTGGCTGTATGCCTTCTGGCGTGGTACATTATGCGTAGGTTTGCTATATATAATAAGGTGAAAGCCACGGTGCAAGGCATCTGGCAGGGCATAATGTCGATACGCAATGTGAAGCGTCCCGTGCGCTTCGTCGTCTTCACGCTTGCCATATGGGCGTGTTATTTCCTACATTATTACCTCACGTTTTTCTGTTTCGACTCCACCTCAGGGCTTGGCTTGTCGTGTGCAATGGTTACGTTCATCGTCGGAAGCATTGCCGTCATAGTGCCGACACCCAATGGTGCCGGTCCGTGGCACTTTGCCGTGAAGACGATGCTGCTGCTATATGGAGTGGGCGAGACCGATGCTCTCAACTTCGTGCTCATCGTCCACAGCGTGCAGACGCTGCTTGTGGTGGCGATGGGCGTATGGGCATGGGCGGCATTGTCGTTCACCCGCAAGCGCATAGCTCAGCAACAACCATAGAGTAAGAGTAATAGAAACTATTATTATTAATCACTAATAAAAACAATAATTATGAGTGAAATCAAAAACTTGAACCCCGAATGTATCTGGCGCAACTTTGACGCACTGACACAGGTGCCGCGCCCGTCTGGACATCTTGAAAAAGTACAGCACATGCTGCTTGAGTTTGCCGCTCGTGTAGGCGTTGAGGCATTCAAGGATGCGGCTGGTAATATAGTGATGCGTAAGCCCGCTTCTCCAGGAATGGAAAACCGCAAGGGCATCATTCTGCAGGCTCACATGGACATGGTGCCTCAGAAGAGCAACGAGAGCACACACAACTTCGAGACCGACCCTATCCAGACATACGTAGACGGCGAATGGGTTAAGGCTAAGGGAACCACTCTCGGCGCCGACAACGGTATCGGTGTGGCTGCCATCATGGCCGTTATGGAGGACAAGACCCTCGTTCACGGACCCGTTGAGGGACTCATCACTGCCGACGAGGAGACTGGTATGTTCGGTGCCAACGACCTGCCCGAGGGCGAACTCAACGGCGACATCCTGCTCAATCTCGACTCTGAGACATGGGGCAAGTTCGTTATCGGTTCGGCAGGCGGTGTCGACATCACAGCCACACTCGAATATAAGGAAGTGGAGACCGACAAGGACGACGCTGCCGTCAAGGTTGTTATCAAGGGATTGAAGGGCGGACACTCGGGCTTGGAGATTAACGAGGGACGTGGCAATGCCAACAAGCTCATGGCACGTTTTGTACATGAGGCAATCGCCGAGTACGGAGCACGCCTCGCCACATGGCACGGCGGCAACATGCGCAACGCCATACCGTTCGAGTGCGAGACTGTGCTCACACTGCCGAAGGAGAACGTTGAGGCCCTGAAGGAAGCCGTAGCCGAGTGGTGCGCTTTGTTCAACAACGAGTATCGCACCATCGAAGAGAACATACAGTTCTTCGCTGAGGACGTTGAAGCGCCTGCAACTCAGGTGCCCGAGGAGATTCAGGACAATCTGCTCGACGCCATCTACGGATGCCACAACGGTGTGCTCCGCATGATTCCTGTGTTCCCTTCGGTAGTAGAGACATCGTCAAACCTCGCCATTATCGACATCAATGGCGGCCACGCTTACTTCAAGCTGCTCGCACGTTCGTCAAGAGAGAGCATGCGCGACTACATTGCCACAACTCTGGAGTCTACATTCTCGATGGCAGGCATGAAGGTTGAGATGAGCGGAGAGTATGGCGGTTGGGACCCCAACACCGACAGCGAGATACTCCACTTGCTCGAAAAGAACTATCGCGAACTGTTCAATGAGGACGCAATCGAGCAGGTTGACCATGCAGGATTGGAATGCTCGGTTATCCTGGGCAAATATCCGCACCTCGACGTGGTTTCGCTCGGTCCTACAATGCGTTCGCCGCACACCACAACAGAGCGTTGCCTCATCTCTACAGTAGCTCCCTTCTGGGAACTGCTCAAGAAGACAATGGCAGAAGCTCCGGTAAAGTAAAGTCATAAGACAGGGCGTGTCAAGACACAATCGGATTCCGAGTGTCTTGTCACGCCCTCTTTTTATTATACAAACCTTTCAAAAACTATCAAACTATGCGAAAATCATTCATTCCCATTATGTTCGTTGCAGTGGCTGCCATGTTCTCGTGCGGCGGCAAAGGCGAGCAGTCGTCGCTCTCGAACGGATCGGTTTGGCAGAACGGACGTGAGGTGTATGTGGCTGAAGACAGCTCGTCATTCTGGCATCTGTGGGGCGGAACGCTCCACGAGGGTGGCATGGAGATGAAGCTCATGCAGGACGGCAAGTGGCTCGTACCTGCCATTGCCGACAACCAACCCACCGACAGCGTAGCCGGAACATGGACTCTCGACGGCAACACCATTGTGCTTACAGCCAACGACCGCACGCAGATGCGGCTTGAAGTGATTGACGGATTGCACCTCGCCTCACGCAATGAGATGCAGGCGAAGGCTCTGCCGGCGCTCGACAGCATACAGCAGATAGGCGTGTACCGCCAGCTTGAGGGCGTCTATCGCGACCTCTCGGGCCGCAAATGGATATTCCGTGGCAACACCGTACGCCGCAAGGGCCTCGGCACCGAGGAGAAGTATGGCGTAGGCAAGTCGCTTGACATGAACGACAGCGTCATCTTCACCGACAACATAGCCTACGCTTTCCGCCTTAAAGAAGGCGAAGTGCAGCTCTACAAGGCTGAATATGTCGATACAGCCGACGTATGGAAGTATAAGTTTGATGGCAAACCGCTCGAAAGACTTAAGAAGGTTGCAGCAGAATAGTGCAACCGCTGATTTAAAATTCATCCTACATTTCGAGTGACAATAATAGAAATTCAAGTATGTGGATGATTTGCTTATGCTAATAGTAGGAGGCTATGGCGTCCCCGCCATAGCCTGAGCAGTTGGACAATACATTCTTTTAATTTGTTTTCAGCACCGCTGCTTGCTCAGTAGAATGTGTCAAAAGTCTAAGCAGCACGCCCCGAATGGGGCAGAAGCACATAGCCCAGGGCAACGCCCTGAGGTAAAAAGCCGCCTAAACCAAAGCACCCTGCAAGGGCAAAAGCGTTAATAATCAATGCTTTTGCCCTTGCAGGGCGTTTTGGTTTTATCTATCTGTACAGAGGGTGTGTCAAAACTCCCTGATTCTTAAAAAATCACAAAGCCCTGACT
>OMCE01000105.1_pt1 | contig 40683 bp, 30 predicted proteins | sample 1644981 | NCBI WGS metagenome assembly OMCE01 (sample SAMEA103958151, study PRJEB25191) | human gut metagenome | reverse complement strand
ACATCGACAAGGCTCCTACAAAGCAGATTCCGATGTTCGACTTCAAGGTTCCGACAGAACTTCCTGGTGTAGCTACTGAGATTCTTGATCCGCGCGACACTTACGCTGAGGCTTCTCAGTGGGAGGAGAAGGCTAAGGACCTCGCTGCTCGCTTCATCAAGAACTTCGCTAAGTACACAAACAACGAGGCTGGTAAGGCTCTCGTAGCTGCTGGTCCCCAGCTCTAATCTTTCAGACGAAGATAAAGACTAAATAAAAAAGGTCTGTTTCCTGTTATCGGGAGACAGACCTTTTTTTGGTGCCTATAGTGCGGGGATTTTTGTTTATTCGTTTTTTATTTATAACTTTGCGAGTCGAAATAACAATTATCAGAAGCGTATGAATGATTTTGAGCGTCTTTTCAGCAGACTCTATCCGCGTGTGAAGCTGTTTGCCATGCAGCTATTGAAGCGTGAGGACGAGGCAGAAGATGTGGCACAGAATGTCTTCGCTAAGCTGTGGCTTATGCCAGAGAAGTGGAGCGAGGACAATGTGGACAGCTATGTCTTCGTGATGACTCGCAATCATGTACTCAACGTAATCCGCTATCGCAAAATACACGAAATTGGGGGGGGTAGAGTGTGACGACAACGCAGACGCAACCCTGCCATCCGAACTGGGCGCAGACGATCCGCTGTATTACGAAGAGGCATTGCTGCTGATGCGCCTTACGCTCGACCGTATGCCCGAACGCCGCCGTCAGATATTTGAGATGAGTCGTATGCATGGATTGTCCAATGCCGAGATAGCCGAGCAATTGCAGCTGTCGGTGCGCACCGTAGAACATCAGATATATCTCGCATTGAAAGAGCTTAAGAAGACTATGCTGCTCTTCGTTTTGCTCGCCGGAATATAAGCAATCAGCGGCAAAAACATAAAAAATCAAGAAAAACACATTTTTTTTATTTTTTCCTTAAGTAGTCCTTGTCCTACATGTGTGTTATATATGTATGACAGAGACAAACGGTACACATAAATATATAAATAGCATAATGCGCCTCTTCGCCCACGGCGACTTTGGTAGCTCTGCCACCAGCCATTTCCATAAGTGGTTGGCTGATGACAAACACCGTGAAGAGAAGGACGAGGCCATGGAGCAACTTTGGGACGAGACGGCATTCACCTCTGCCAATATCAACCAAAAGCAGACTGACGATGCTTACGCCCAGTTGTGTGCTACTGTAGGTATCGGTCAGCAAAACAACGGAATGGACATTCCGGCAGACGCTATCGACCGTCGCCGTATCAAGGCAGTACGCTGGTTGCGGTTCTGGCAGTCGGCAGCAGCAGTGTTCATAATAGCAATAGGTATGTTGGGCTATATGCTTTACAATACCGACACGCAAGGCTCCGACCTTCTGCAAAGCCACACCCCCGTAGCCCAGACCCGACAGATGGTGTTGCCCGACGGCACCGTAGTGAAGCTCAACTCATGCAGTGCGTTGCTCTATCCCAACCGCTTCGACGGCCACACACGTAGCGTATACCTGATGGGTGAGGCAAGCTTCAAGGTGGCTCACGACAAGAAGCATCCGTTCATCGTCAAGACCAACGACATGCAGGTGACCGCACTCGGCACCGAGTTTAACGTGTCGGCTTATCCCGACGACCATAATGTGGAGTCGACACTGATAGAAGGTAGTGTCAAGGTAGACTGCAATGACATGCACAGCAGTGTGATCTTACAGCCGGGCGAGATGATAGCATACAATCGTGACACCCATAAGTATGAGGTGATGACACCCAATATAGCCGACATCACGGCATGGCAACGAGGCGAGGTGGTGCTTAAGGAGAAGACGCTGGCACAGATATTCTCCATACTTGAGCGCAAATATCCATACTCGTTCCACTATAGTATGCACCGCATAGGCAACGACCGATACACCCTCCACTTCCCCGACAACGCTCCGATAAAGGACGTTATGGACGTGATAGTACGCGTCACGGGCAAGCACGCCTATCGAATAGATGGCGACAACTGCTACTTCTACAACAAGTAATGTCGTGAGACATACTCTGATTTAATGAAAGACTAATTTACACCTCTATATTTACCACTGCCTAAAAATTTACGATAGAATTAAACCTATATATAAACTAATATTACTAACAATGAGTAAAAGACAACGAACAGTGGCCATGGTCTTAAGGACTATGTGCTTCTCGGCGCTGCTGCTGGCTTCGCAGACAGCAGCAATGGCACAAAGCCGAGCCCGTGTCACAATCAAGAAGAGCAACACGACCATTGTGGAAGCTCTCAAGCAAATCGAGAAACAGACAGGTATGTTTGCAGAGTACAACCATACCCAGTTGAACAAAAAGCCAGGTATCAACGTCAACCTGCATAACGCAACGGTTGACGAGGCACTGCAAAGAGTGCTTAGTGGTAGCGGATTCAGCTACCAGATAAAGGGCGACCAAATCATCATCGTTCCCGCTGGTGCTACAGAGAAGCAGCGCACCAATGGAGCAAAACAGCAAAACGGCAAGAAACAGCGCATTCAGGGACGCGTGCTCGACAAGGACGGCATGCCTCTTATCGGCGTGAGTGTACGCACCGAGGGTACGGGCAACGAAGGAACAGTGACCGATATGGACGGTAATTTCTCGTTTGAGGGTACCGCCGGACGCCATATCGTGGTGTCGTACGTCGGCTACAAGAACCAGACACTGAAGGCTGGCGAGAACATGAACATAGTATTGCAGGAGGACTCAAAGCTTCTGGGCGACGTTGTGGTGACAGCCCTCGGTATCAAGCGCGAACAGAAGGCACTGTCGTACAACGTGCAACAGCTCAAGGGCGACGAACTCCTTGCCAACAAGGATGCCAACTTCATCAACTCACTCAACGGTAAGGTAGCCGGTGTGAACATCAATGCATCGTCGGGTGGCGCAGGTGCCGCTTCGAAGGTAGTGATGCGTGGTGCCCGCTCTATTGAGCAGTCGAGTAACGTGCTTTACGTTATCGACGGTGTGCCAATGTTCAACCTCGGCGGCGACGGCGACACAGAGTTCGGCTCAAGCGGCGTCACTGAGGCGGTAGCCGATATCAATCCCGAAGACGTTGAGTCGATGTCGGTGCTTACCGGTGCTGCCGCTGCAGCCCTCTACGGCAACCGTGCCTCTAACGGTGCCATCGTAATCACCACCAAGAAGGGACAGGCAGGCAAGACTAACGTAACAGTAAGCCAGTCGACCGAATTCTCCAACGCTTTCCGTACTCCCGAATTCCAGAACCGCTACGGCACCGGCTCAACGCTGCGTGACGCAGGTGCTGACTCATACTCATGGGGCAAGCTCCTGAACGATGCCAACCGCATGGGCTACGATCCCGTTGACGACTATCTGAAGACCGGCGTGATGACCACTGAGGCTGTGACAGTGTCTACAGGTACTGACAAGAACCAGACATACTTCTCGGCAAGTGCAGTCAACTCGGCAGGCATCGTGCCCAACAACAAGTACAACCGCTACAACTTCACATTCCGCAACACCACAAGCATGCTCGGCGACCGCCTCACACTCGATGCAGGCGCAAGCTACGTGTATCAGAACGACCGCAACATGGTGAACCAGGGTGTGTACTCTAACCCACTTGTAACGGCCTACCTCTTCCCGCGTGGCAACGACTGGGAGGCAGTGAAGATGTATGAACACTACGACACATCGCGCGGCATATACGTACAGAACTGGAACGACCTCGTGAGCGAGTTTGTAGGTCAGAACCCCTACTGGGTGAACTACCGCAACGTGCGCACCAACAGCAAGCATCGCTACATGCTCAATGTGGGCGCTACATATAAGATAACCAACTATCTGAACATTGCAGGACGTATTCGCGTAGACAACGCTACCAACAAGTGGGAGAAGAAGTACTACGCCACCACCAACCAGACATTCTCTGGCAAGAACGGTGCTTACGGTACATCATACACCGACGACAAGCAGATATACGGTGACGTGATGATGACATTCGACAAGCGATTCTTCGACGACAAGCTGTCGGTTAATGCCAACGTGGGTGCCATTCTCTCCGACATACGCCAGAACGTGACCGGTATAGACGGCAACATCGCCGACGACCTTATTCCTAACGTATTCAACGAGTATCAAGTAGACCCGACCCGCGAGAAGCGCCTTGCTAGTGGCTATCACGACCAGACCAAGTCGCTCTTTGCAAGTGCCGAAATAGGATGGGCAAACCAGCTGTATCTGTCGTTGACCGGACGTAACGACTGGCCGTCAATGCTTGCAGGTCCTCACTCTAACAAGTCGTCGTTCTTCTATCCCTCAGTAGGTCTGTCATGGCTCGCATCAGAAACATTCAACCTGCCCAAGCAGATTGACTACCTCAAGCTGCGCGGTTCGTTCGCATCGGTAGGTATTCCTTTCCCACGCTGGTATGCCAACCCCGTATACGAGTGGGATGCCGACAAGAAGCAGTGGAAGAACCAGATGGTATATCCTATGTACAACCTCAAGCCCGAGACCACTGACTCATGGGAATTCGGCTTGCAGGCACGTCTGTTCAAGCACTTCAACATCGACCTCACACTCTACTGGACCAAGACCTTCAACCAGACCTTCAACCCGGGCATCTCTGTATCGTCAGGCTATAGCAAGATGTACGTACAGACCGGTAGCGTATCGAACAACGGTATAGAGCTGGCAGTAGGCTACAACAACAAGTGGGGCGACTTTGCATGGGCTTCTAACTTCACACTCTCGCACAACAAGAACAAGATCAATGAGCTCGTCAAGAACTATGTTCACCCTGAGACAGGTGCTGTCATCAACATGGACCGCATCGATGTGGGCGGACTTGGTTCTACACACTTCATCCTGAAGACCGGCGGTTCGCTTGGCGACCTCTACTCAATGGCTGACCTTGTACGCACCGACGACGGCAAGATATATGTCGACGAGAACGGCAAGGTGTACAAAGACAACAACGTGGGCGACATCAAGCTCGGCTCGGTATTCCCCAAGTGCAACATGTCATGGCGCAACGACTTCTCATGGAAGGGTCTGAACCTGGGCTTCCAGGTGACAGCACGTCTTGGCGGCATCGTCTACTCAGCCACACAGGCAGCTCTCGACTCGTACGGCGTATCTGAAGCTTCGGCAGCAGCACGCGACCGTGGCTACGTACTCGTCAACGGCAACGACATGGTCAATCCTGAGGTATGGTACTCTACAATCGGTGGTTCGGACGGTATCGGCCAGTACTACACATACAGTGCTACCAACGTACGCCTGCAGGAGGCAAGCATAGGCTATACATTCAAGAAGAACCAGCTCTTCGGCATCGGCGACCTCACCGTGTCGCTCGTAGGACGCAACCTCTTCTTCTTCTACTGCAAGGCTCCGTTCGATCCTGAATCAACAGCCTCTACCGGCAACTACTACCAGGGCATCGACAAGTTCATGACACCGAACACACGTACCCTTGGATTTAACATCAAACTCAAATTCTAATTAAAAGGAGAGTAAAAGCTATGAAACTAAGAAAAAATACAATACTTGCTGCGGCTGCAGCCTGCATCTGTCTGGCAACAGCCAGCTGTACAGACGGATACGAGGACTTCAACCGCAACCCCAACGGCGTAACGAAGGACGAGACCCAGCGTGATGCCTATGCCATGCGCTCAGCCATGCTCAACCTTGAGGGATGGATTATTCCTACCGACGTGAACGCATGCCAGTTTACCGAACTGCTGCTCGGTGGTTCGTATGGTGGCTACATTGCCGATTCAAACTCAGGTTTTAACGGCAAGAACTTCGGACAGTACTGCCCGGAGAACGGATGGAGTCGCGTAATGTTCAACGACATCATACCGAAGATGTTCATCTACAGCAACGAGGTGGCTAACGCTACTGACGAGCCAGTGCCCAATGCTGTGGCTAAGGTGCTCAAGGTGATGGGTATACAGCGCGTTACCGACTGCTACGGACCTATTCCTTACTCAAAGGTGGGTGTAAACGGTGAGATTACTGCCAAGTACGACACACAGGAAGAGGTGTACACACTCATGTTCCAGCAGCTCGACGAGGCTATCAGTACACTTACCGAGAACCGCACTGCCGACTTCTCATCACTTGCCGACCGTATCTATGGCGGAAAGGTAGAGAAATGGATAAAGCTCGCCAACTCGCTCAAGCTGCGTATGGCTATGCGTATCTCGAAGGCTAATCCTACATTGGCACAGCAGAAAGCAGAAGAAGCCATCAACCACGAGGTGGGCGTGATGACAAGCAACGACGACAACGCCATGCTGACAGTGGTAGCTACCAACCCCTTCTATGTAGTAATGTACGAGTATAACGGTGGCGACTCACGCGTAAGTGCCGACATCACATCGTATATGAACGGCTACAAGGACCCGCGCCGTGCAGCCATGTTCACAGAGGTGTCATACTCAGCCGTGACTGGCGGATATAGCGGTCTGCGTACCGGCATCACCATTCCTGATGCTGCTACAGCTCATGCCTACAGCAACTATGCTGTGGCTAAGGACACAAAGGTGTTGCTCATGAACGCTGCTGAGGTTTCATTCCTGCGTGCTGAAGCTGCACTGAAGGGATGGAACGCCGGCGCTACAGCCAAGGAGCTGTACGAGCAGGGCGTGAAGCTCTCGTTCGACCAGTGGGGCGTAAGTGGAGCTGACAACTATCTGGCTGACAACGCAAGCACACCTGAAGGCTATAAGGACCCGGCTGGACTCAACAGCTACAGCGGTGCCACATCAAACATCACCATCGCATGGGAAGACGGAGATAACGAGAAGAGTCTGGAACGCATCATCACACAGAAGTGGCTTGCCAACTTCCCGCTCGGCCAGGAGGCCTGGGCAGAGTATCGCCGTACGGGCTATCCAAAGCTCATGCCGGTAGTAGTGAACAATTCTGGCGGCACAGTGAACAGTGCACGTGGAGCACGCCGTCTGGCTTATCCGCAGGAGGAGCGCCTGAACAACCTGGCCAACTACAACGATGCTGTGCAGATGCTCGGTGGTGCCGACAATATGGGCACTGACGTTTGGTGGGCTAAATAAAACGTAAACCTAACAATTCAAAACAAGAACGTATGAAAACAATCATAAATATCTTACGACTCAGTGCCGCGTGTGCCGCCTCATTGCTGATGCTTGCGAGCTGCGACACCGACGTAGAGTCGATAGACATCAACCAACCTGGCATTGAGAGCCAGAACCCAGAGCTGTACAAGCAGTATCTCGGCGAGCTCAAGGCTTACAAGCAGTCGGCACACAAGCTTATGTTTGCTGGTTTCGACAACAGCAACAAACTGCCTTATACACAGGCACATCACATCAATGCAGTGCCCGACTCGGTAGACTACGTGATTCTCTCAAATCCTGAGGCTATAAACGAGCGCGAGATAATGGAGATGAGCGAGATACGAGGACAGAAGGGTACAAAGAGCCTATACGTAGTAAGCTACGATAACATCAAGCTGCAGTATGCCGACGAGAAGGCCGACTACGATGCTCAGAAAGGCGAGGACGCAGCCGAATTTGTTGATTTCAAGACATATCTTGCCGACTCAGTGACAGCACGCCTCTCTTATTGCAACCGCTTCGGCTTTGACGGCGTGATAATGTCGTTCACTGGTAAGGAGAAGATTACCATGACCGAACTGGAGAAGGCAGAGTATACAGTATGCGAGACAATGTTCCTCGGCATAGCCAAGGACTGGGCAGAGCGCAACACTGGCAAGGAACTGATGCTTCAGGGCAAGCCACAGTTTGTAACTGACCAGTCGATTTTCGAGCTGACAAAGTATCTGCTCGTACCGTGCCAGAGCGCTACGTCGTCATATTCGGTAAACTACAACGTAGTGAAGGCTCTCGGTGAGGGCGTACCTACTGACCGCATCGTGCCAGTAGTAGAGACTACATCGCTCGACGCAAGCGACAAGGATACAGGATGGTGGGGCAACACTCCGGCATCGCTTGGCGCAGCCCAGTTTGTCGCTACAATTCACAATGGATACTCTGTAGCAGGACTTGCCATCATGAACATCAACAACGACTACTATAATTCGGCTTTCGTATACCCACGTGTACGCACAGCCATTACAATCATGAACCCAACAGTTAAAAATTAATCTGCGATGAATAAGTTTTTCAAATATATCCCTGCTCTGGCGCTTGCCTTCACAATGACAGCCTGCCAGAACAACGACGAGGAAGACTTCGCTAACAAGGCTTTCATCGACGCCTCGTCATTGGTCAACGAGACTATCGTCAAGGGCGCTACTGCCGACCAGGAGAAGACGCTGTGTATCACACTGGCGCGTCCTGCCGAGGCGGATATCAACGCCACTATCAATGTCAACGCTTCGCTCTTCGACACTTATGTCAAGGCATATTATGCCGACGGCAACAAGACACAGCTGCTGCCCACTGAGAACTATGAGGTGCTGAACAGCAAGGTGACAATACAGAAGGGTAGCGTAAAGAGCGATGATGCCAAGTTTCTCTTTAAGGATCTCGGCTCACTCGACCGCGAAATCGTATATGTTCTGCCGGTATCGGTAAACACAAGCGACATCAGTCTGCTCAACTCAGGCAGCAACTACTACTTCGTGTTCCGCGGCGGTGCCCTCATCAACGTGGTGACTGACATGAGTAAGAAGTTCCTCACCGTGAAGTGGGCCAACGACTACCGCTCAGTAGTGAGCAGCATGAGCCAGATTACAATTGAGGCGCTGCTCTATCCGCGCGAGTTCGGCAAGCAAATCTCTACCGTTATGGGTATTGAGGGTAGCTTCCTGATGCGTATCGGTGATGCCGGATTCCCCAACAATCAGATTCAGATTGCCACATCAAGCGGCAACTTCCCCGATTCTGACTCAAACAAGGGACTTGCCGTAAAGACATGGCAGCACGTGGCTCTGACATACGATGCCTCTACTGGCGCATGGAAGATTTATTACAACGGCAAGGTACAGAGCGAGGGCTACAAGCAGCTTGGCAACATCAGCATCCTTGGCAATGGCGGCGACCGCGACTTCCTCATCGGCAAGTCGTACGACGACAAGCGCTGGTTTGAGGGCAACATGTCGGAGGTGCGTGTATGGAACGTAGTGCGTACACAGGAGCAGATCAGCTCAAGCTTCTACACTGTAGATCCACAGTCGGAAGGTCTTGTAGCCTACTGGAAGATGGACGACAACACCGTATCGGGCAAGGTGGTTGACGCTACCGGTCACGGCAATGACGCCATCGCTTCGGAGCCTCTCACATGGCACAACGTGTCACTGCCTGAGTCTGGCAAATAATAATAAACACATATTATATTAAGAATTTAAGTTATGAACATCTATAAGATAAAGACGTTCGCCTTTGCCGTTCTGGCAGCAAGCATGTTTGCATCTTGTGCCGACGATATCGAAATGAACAAGGTGGACGAAAACAAATATGCATCAGCCGAGAAGACGCTCGTGTTCCTTACCGACAAGTACGGATACAGCAATGTCGACTCGCTGACATTCAACGAGAACGGTTCTACCGATTTCTATGTCAACGTGACCAAGCCTGCCGCTTCGGAGCAGAGCTACACCATCAGCTACGACCTGGCTGCGCTCGAGCGCTACAACAAGGCCAACGGCACCAACTTCCAGGCTCTGCCTGAGAATCTGGTGACTATTGGCGGACAGGCTGTTGTGGCTGCGGGCAAATCGCAGTCGGCTCCTGTTAGCATCGGTTTCTCGACAGCCGACGAACTGGAGAAGAACGGTGCATACGCCATTCCTCTTACTGTTAAGGCAAATGGCTCGGTTGAGGCTTCGGCAGACAAGGGCGACTTCATCTACGTGGTACGCGACATCACCAAGATGCCTAACTGTCATAAGGGAACCGGACAGATTGTTATCAGCTGTCAGGAGACCAATGACGCCAACCCTCTGCACAACTTGTGCTACACATTGAAGGAGTCGGGCAAGTATGTTATCGACCAGGTGATTCTCTTCTCGGGCAACATCAACTACAACGCTGAGACCGGCGAGGTGTACAACTTCAACAACGAGAACATTACACACGTGCTCGAGAACCGCGACAAGTATATCAAGCCGCTGCAGGACAAGGGCATGAAGGTGATACTCGGCATTCTGTGCAACCACGACCGTGCCTGCTGCACTCACCTCAACGATGACAATGCCAAGAAGTTCGCCCTTGAACTCAAAGCCAAGCTCGAGGCTTACGGACTTGACGGCGTATTCTTCGACGACGAATATTGCAACCGTGGCGACTACCCAGGATTCACCACCTACAACAACTTCTCGCGTCTGGTATACGAGTGCAAGATGGCAATGCCCGACAAGCTCGTCGAGGCTTACTACTACAGCGGCACTGGTTCGGCTGACAAAATCAATGGTGTGCAGGGCGTGGACTACGGCATTCAGGACTACGGCGGCTACTCGGACATGAGCGGTGCCTATCCCGGACTCGACAAGAGCGGAATGATTCAGGCATCGTCGGAGTTTGCTCAGGGACGTATCATCTCAGAGAGCCGTGCACGTCAGATTGTAACTGACGGTTACGGTGGCACTATGATCTTCTCGCTCAACCCTAAGAATGGTTATGCAAGCCGTTTCACCAAAATTACAAATGCATTCTATGGCGAGGAAACAGTACAGACTGGCTCTTACGCTAAGGACTGGTAAAAACGGAGTGTAGACAGATTTATACAAACAATATTAAATCTTTTAGAATTTATGAAAGCAAGATATATTTTTACGGCAATGCTCGCCACTGCACTCATGTTCGGTATGACAGCGTGTAGCGACGATGACGACGAGTACGACCCGGGACTGAATGTCCCGGCAGCACAAGAAAAGTCGTCAATCACTATTGATACCGAAGGAGAAATTCAGGTAGGTGTGGGTGAAACATCCACATTCAATATCACAGGTGGCGGTGGCGATTATAAGGTGGTTGCTGAGAATCCGGCATATGTTGAAGCGTCTGTCAGTGGCAATACAGTTACTCTGTCTGGTGTAGAGAAGGGTATAGCAGGTGTTCTTATCTCTGATGCTCAAGGTAATTACAAGCACGTAACAGTGAAGAGCATGTATTTCCAGATGACACTCGACAAGACAGAAGTACTCGTAGGCATGAAGCTCGGTCATACTGACGGTGTAGCCAAGGTGACTGTAATTGGAGGTAACGGCAACTACACCGCGGAGTCGGCAGATTTGAATGTGGCAAAAATAAGTGTCAAGGACAATGTGATTACCATTCAGGGCGTAAAGAAGGGTGAGACAACTGTTACTATTAAGGATATGATGGGACTCACACAGACCGTAAATGTCAAGGTTGAGCCAACAACGATACCTTTCACAGAAGACGAAAAGGCTGAGGTGCTCGCTCTGACTAAAAACATTCAGACATTTGATGGACTGTTTGCTACATATCTTGAATGGTATACAGGCTCTTATTTCGTTGAAGCTATTGACGGTGGTTACAAGCTCTACTCACACTACGGAAGTGCAGGTAGCTGGTCGAGCAGCTATGCTATGGTATTCACCTTCAAGGGTGATTTGTCAGTAGGCAAGAAGACAGAGGGTACTTACTCGAATACTGATTGGGGTGGCACTACTACTTATGACGGACTGGATGTTGAGATTCTCAAGAACGACGGTTCGCGCATATGGGGCATCATCTCGGGCGTGAAGGACGACTATCTGCACACTGGCTACTTCTGCATGCCACTATAGCAGATTGTATGACTATGACACAGGTTTATAGTTAGATAAGATTGTAAATTTTTTAGGGCGTATCTGGGCAGTGATGTCGGGATACGCTTTTGTTTATCTGGCATATTAGCATCCAGTAAAAGCGTCGTATCATGCCATGATACGATCGTTTCAAGGCATGATACGGTCGTTTCATGGCATGATACGACTGTTTCAAGACACGCAACACTGCTTTATATCACGTCCATGATATTAGTGTTACGATTGTAAAGGGACACGTAACTTTATTGGCATACGGCTTCTACTTCCTGCACTTGTTCGGGATCGAAGTGTCGGTCGCCGGTTATTGTAATTCGCCGCATGTAGCTGGCGGTAAAACGACAATAAGCCTGTTCGTCCATTTCGCCGCTACATATATACTCCATACCATTAATATATATATGCTCGCCACGTTGGCAACCACGCAACGTGACACGCACAAAGCCGTAGAAACCGGGCGAGAAGTCGTAGGTGACGGAATGGTCGGTGCGGTCGAAGAATCGCGGACTGATAATTCTGCGCACCCGCACGGCGTCATCGCTCAATACATTATATAATAGGTGGTTGTAGCCATATATGCTTTCAGCAGTTGTTCCGTAGTCTTTATTTACGCTGTGACGGCTTGTTTCTGTTGCTGCTACTGATTGCCACATTGGGGTGATAATGTCTCTGTAGAATGGAAATGAAGCCTGCTGGAGGCTCTTGTCTGTTAGTTCGCCATCGGCTGTAAGGCGCGTTGAGGCTGCCAAGCATGTCCATCCGTCAATATTGCAAGAAGCAAACGGAAGGCCGTTGCTTTTTTTTCCGTAGAAACATACTGAGAGTTTTGGCGCACGCATAGTGGCTGTGGGAGCAAGAAGCAGGGCTATAGTATTGGAGTCGGTACGAAGAAATCGTGTCACATCGAATGTAAAGGACACGGTAGGATGGTCTGTATCGACGTGGCGGGGCATATAAAGCGCTGTAGACACGTTGCGACTGTTGACATAAAGAATGAAGCGTGAGTCGGATGCAACGCACACAGAGGCGTGTTTTGGAGGATTACGGGCAATGAATGTGCGACGAAACCATACACACGACGAGTCTGTAGATGATGGCGATGTCATCCACTCTGTGCCGAACTGCTGCGCATGGGCAGCTGTAAGAGATAACAGAAGAAGAATGAATGTATGGAGTAGGCGCATGGAGAGTTGAAAGTTGAGAGTTGAAAGTTGAGAGTTGAAAGAAAAATGAGAGTTGAAAATTGAGAGTTGAGAGTTATGATTACTGACGATAAACGTCAAATATTAATGCATTACAGTCAATGCATATCATAACTTTCAACTCTCAATTTTCAACTCTCAACTTATACAAACACTACGCGTCGATATTGGCGTAGGTAGCGTGTTCTTCGATAAATTTACGACGTGGCTCTACATCGTCGCCCATAAGCATAGAGAATATCTCGTCGGCTTCGGCTGCATTTTCGATGGTAACCTGCTTGAGCAGTCGTGTCTGTGGGTCCATTGTTGTCTCCCAAAGCTGCTCGGGGTTCATCTCACCAAGACCTTTATAGCGCTGTGTGTGAACCGACTTGCCGTCCTCAACACCACCGGCATACTTGTCGAGGAATGCCTGGCGCTGCTGCTCGGTGTAGCAATACTCCTTCACCTTGTTCTTGTAGGTGCAGAGATAGAGCGGCGGGTTGGCGATGTAGAGGTGACCCTCCTGTATAACCTTAGGCATGAAACGATAAAAGAGTGTCATAATGAGCGTGTCGATGTGCGAACCATCGACGTCGGCATCGGTCATGATGATAATCTTGTCGTATCGCAGCTTGTCGATGTTGGCTTCCTTGTCCTCCTCGCCGTCAACGCCGAAGCGTACGCCGATGCTCTGGATGATGTTCATAACCGACTCCGACTCGAACACCTTGTGCCACATTACCTTCTCGACATTGAGAATCTTACCGCGCAGAGGCAGGATGGCTTGAGTGTAGCGGTCGCGTCCCTGCTTGGCAGAACCGCCGGCCGAGTCACCCTCGACGAGGAATATCTCGCACTTCTTGGGGTCGCGGTTAGAGCAGTCGGCAAGTTTGCCTGGGAGTCCACCACCAGTCATCGGGTTCTTGCGCTGTACGCTTTCACGTGCCTTGCGTGCTGCGATACGTGCTGTGGCTGCAAGAATCACCTTGTCACATATCATCTTGGCCTCCTTGGGGTTCTCCTCAAGATAGTTGGCCAAAGCCTCGCCTACAGCTTGCTGTACGGCTCCTGCCACTTCGCTGTTGCCGAGCTTGGTCTTGGTCTGACCCTCAAACTGAGGTTCAGCCACCTTGATGGCGATTACGGCTGTGAGTCCTTCGCGGAAGTCCTCGCCTGCAATCTCTATCTTGGCTTTCTCAATCTGTTTTGATATTGTAGGGTCGGCATCGGCATATGCCTTCAACGTACGTGTCAGTGCGGCACGGAAACCGGTGAGGTGTGTACCGCCCTCGATGGTGTTGATGTTGTTGACGTATGAGTGGATGTTCTCCGAATAGTCGGTGTTGTACATCACTGCCACTTCGATAGGTATGCCCTGTTTCTCGGTCTTCAGATAGATGACGTCGTCGAAGAGGTGGGTGCGGTGACGGTCGACGTAGCGAACGAATTCCTTGAGTCCGTCCTTGGCGTGGAATACTTCCTCGCGTATCTTGCCCTCTTCGTTGGGGCGCATGTCGCGCAGCGTAATCTTGATGCCTGCATTGAGGAACGCAAGCTCACGCATACGGCGTGCTATGATGTCCCACTGGTAGTGGGTAGTGGTAAATATAGTCGGATCTGGCCAGAACTGCTGACGTGTACCGCGGAGTTCGGTCTCGCCTACTACCTTGACGGGGTAGAGTGGCTTGCCCTTCTCGTATTCCTGCTGGTAGATTTTACCGTTGCGGAACACCTGCGACTTCATATGTGTAGAGAGCGCATTAACGCAACTTACACCTACACCGTGCAAACCGCCGCTAACTTTGTATGAGCCTTTGTCGAACTTGCCTCCGGCGTGGAGCACAGTCATAACGACCTCAAGGGCTGATTTGTGCAGCTTCTCGTGCATGTCGACGGGGATACCGCGACCGTTGTCTTGAACTGTGATTGATTCGTCTTCGTTGATTGTAACCTCAATGTGGGTGCAGTAGCCAGCCATGGCTTCGTCGATAGAGTTGTCGACGGTTTCGTTGACAAGATGGTGAAGACCTTTCTCACTGATGTCTCCGATATACATTGCCGGACGCTTGCGTACGGCTTCAAGTCCTTCAAGAACCTGAATGTTACTGGCCGAGTAATTGCTCTCGGTGTTCTGTATTTCTGCCATTTTGATTTTTCTATGTTTAGATTACAAAAGTACTAAAATTATGCGAGTTAGGGAAATTTTGAGTATTAAAAAACGTCTAAAAAGGAACGTTGAATGGGCAGCGTAGGTAGGTGAATGAACAAAAAAGAGGTCATAATCCGAAAGGATCATGACCTCAGTATGGGTTGCCAACAAACTACTTAGGCGAGCTTGCTGATATGCAGACACAAGCTTGACTTCAAGTTTGCAGCCTTGTTCTTGTGGATAATGTTAGTCTTTGCCAACTTGTCCAGCATTTTCTGAACGGTAGGATAGAGCTTGACAGCTTCTTCCTTGTCCGTCATAGCACGAAGCTTACGAACAGCGTTACGCATTGTCTTGGCGTAGTATCTGTTGTGCAAAGCCTTAGCCTTGTCCTGACGGATTCTCTTAAGTGATGATTTGTGGTTTGCCATCTTGTTATGTTTCTTCTTTTTTATTTTTATTGTAGTCCCTAGGAGAGTCGAACTCCTCTTTAGAGAATGAAAATCTCTCGTCCTAACCGATAGACGAAGGGACCAAAGTGCTTTATTTTTGCGGATGCAAAGGTACGACTTTATTTTAATACGGACAAATTTTCCTTGGTTTTTTTTATTAAAACGGCTCTTTTTTCAGTAATTTTGCTATTAAATTACTAAAAGTAGAGGAAAATGCATGTAAAAACCAAGGCTATCGTACTTAACTCGTTGAAATACGGCGAGTCACAGATTATCGTCGACCTGCTCACAGAAGACGTGGGGCGTGTGTCTTTTATGCAGCGTATTCCAAGGTCGTCCCGGTCGGGTATCAGCAAGCAATTGTTTCAGCCGCTTACTATTCTTGACGTGGAATTCGACTATAGACAAAGCCAGAAGTTGCAGCGATTGAAGAATGCTTCAATTATATGGCCCTTTAGTTCTATTCCGTTTGATGCTCATAAACTCGGCATAGCTCTGTTTATGGCAGAGTTTGTTACTTATGCTACTCGTTCGGAGCAGCAGAATCGTGAACTGTTTTTGTTTGTGGAGAATAGTGTGATGTGGCTTGACACCTGTGTGAGTGGTTTTGCTAACTTCCATATTGTCTTCATGTTGCACATGACGCGGTTTGTGGGTTTCTTCCCTAATACCGATGACCAACAGGATTGCCCTTACTTCGACTTGCGTGGCGGATGCTTCATGCCGTATGCTCCGGCACATGGTGACTTTCTTAAGCCCGATGAGGCGGGGATGATTCAGCTTCTTATGCGACTCAACTATACAACAATGCGGCTGCTATCGCTGACTCGCAGCGAACGCAACCGCATTGTGGATGTTATACTTTATTATTATAGGCTACACCTGCCCGACTTTCCTGATATGAAGTCGCTGCCAGTGCTGAAAGAGCTGTTCTGCTGATTAGATACTGACGGTGTAGAATGTGTCATTCTATTGCAGATGTGTCGCCTTGAAGTTGCCCTGTTAGGCGAATGATATTATACCATTCACGTTGTTGTCTTCTTCCTTGGGCTTGGTAGACTCGCTTTCGTCGACAATACGGCGGCGCAGTTCCCTGACCATTTGCTGTGTACGCTTATAAGTAGGTGTGTTCTCAACGGCGAGTATTACTTCCTCGTTGTCGAGGTCTTCGGGACGGAAGATAAACACTTGCGGACGGCGCTTGGTGAGTACTTGATTCTTGTCTTCAGGATAGTACTTGCCACGGCGTACTGCCAAATCGTCAGCGTGTTCCTGCTCGCGGGCCTGACGGTCGAGGTCGTCCTGTGTCTGCTTCTTGATATGGATGTTCATTCCGTCGACGTTCTCGATGCCGAAACCGGTAGCGAGAATTGTCACCTTGACCTTCTTGCCAAGGTCGGGGTCTAGTCCAATACCCCACTTTATCTCGAAATCGGAACCGAAACGCTCCATGAAGTCGTTCACCTCGTTCATTTCTTCCATCATCAAGCCGTTGTTGCCATTGTCGCTAGTACTACTGTCTTTGCAGAAGTTGATGCTGAGAAGAATCTTCTTGGCGTTGAACACGTCGTTGTCGTTGAGCAACGGTGAGTTGAGCGCATCTTCAATGGCTTGCTTCACACGGCTCTCGCCTTCGCCATAGCCCGTAGACATAATGGCTACGCCACCATCCTTCAATACGGTCTTGACATCGTTGAAGTCAAGGTTGATGAGTCCGTGGTTGGTGATGATTTCGGCGATTGATTTGGCCGCAACGCTAAGGGTGTCGTCGGCTTTGCCGAATGCGTCAAGTACGGTAAGTTCGGGGTATATCTCGCGCAGACGCTCGTTATTGATAACGAGCAATGCATCGACGTGCTTTGCCATTTCCTCGACACCGTCAAGAGCCTGGTCTATTTTACGCTTGCCTTCAAAACGGAAAGGAATAGTGACGATACCTACTGTGAGGATGCCCAATTCCTTGCTGACACGGGCAATGACTGGAGCAGCACCTGTACCTGTTCCTCCACCCATACCTGCTGTGATGAATGTCATCTTGGTGCCGTCGCTCAGCATCTGCTTGATTGAGTCGAGGCTCTCCTCGGCTGCCTGACGCGCCTTGGCTGGCTTGTTGCCGGCTCCAAGTCCTTCAGTACCGAGCTGTAAGAGTACAGGTACGGGCGAATCGTTGAGCGCCTGGTTGTCTGTGTTGCAGAGCACAAACGACACGTCGTGTATGCCCTCACGATACATATGGTTGACGGCATTGCCGCCACCGCCGCCTACACCTATCACCTTGATGATAGTGTTTTTTGTCTCTTTGTCTGGTGTACAGAAGTCCACCATCGGATTGATATTGTTGTCTGGCATATGTGTTATCAGTTTTTTAAGTTTTAATCATTAGAACCTGGTTCTGGCTCAACAAGCGAACGTCCGAACTGCTTGAGTGATCCGAAGATTCGATGCATGACAGACTTCTCCTTCTTCTCGGCAGCTAGTCTCTCTTCTTCAGCTTCCTTCTCTTTGCGTTTGCGTTCTTCCTCGGCTGCTTCCTTTTCCTTGCGTATGCGTTCTTCCTCAGCTGCCTTTTCTTGTTCGGCTGCAATCTGAGCGGCTGTAGTTGCTGCTTGAGGGGCTTGTGCAAGCTGTTCGTCATTGAACAGTGAATTGTTAAAGGCATTGCCTGCGCAATTCATGTCGCCTTTGGCCATCAGACTCAGTATTGTGTTCATAGTACCGTTGTTGGCAATGGTGGGTTTTGAGTCCTTGGTGTTTATGTTGAGGTTTACAGATTTGGCTATGCGTATCTTTTCGATATTGATGGCTTTACGGAAAGCCTTGTCTATATTGCGCATATTAGAGCCACCTCCAGTTAGCACAATGCCACCGAGTAGCTTGTCCATGTATTCTGACGGAATGAGATTGCGGACATTCTCGATAATCTCGAGCATACGCGCTTCTACTACTTCGATAAACTTACGGCTGCTAACCGAACGGCTTCCATCAATCGACCATACCATATTGGGGTCAATGTCTTGGATTTCGGTGTATGCCGAACCGTATTTGCGTTTCATTGTCTCTGCCTCTACTTCGTCCATCTGCAACGATTCCAGATCCTTTGTAATATTGTTGTTGCCAAGAGGAATTACGGCAATGTTGCGCAACTTGTCGCGATAGTATATAGATACGGTTGTCGTTTCTGCACCAAGATCGACAAGTACACAGCCTGCTCGCTTTTCGGCTTCAGTAAGAACGTATTCGCCCATTACCACCGGTGCAAGATAAGTTTCAGCTATGGCAATTCCTGCATTGTCGAAACTCTTGTTGAGGCTACGATAGAACGAGCGGCGCCACAGTATGTTGAGGAAGTTGCCCTCAAGACGTATGGCCTGGATACCTACAGGGTCGTTCTGATATTGTGAATCAACCTTGTATTCCTCGGTTATCGCATCCTGTATCTCGTAGTCGGGATAAGTCATATTGCGGTTGGCGTCCATAAGCTCGTTGACCATATCTTGCGATACTATTGCATCGAGCGGAAGGTCTTTGATTATGACATTCTTGACACTGCGTATGCTTTGTCCACCTATTCCTACGTATACCTGTGTTATGTCTGATTGTAGTGTATTCTTGAGTTTTGAGATAATGTTGCTCAATCCTTGTGCGGTCTTGTCGATGTTGTAGACAACACCTTTGCGTATGTACGAGGTGGAGTCTTCTGAAGCAACAGCAAGAACAGTAATGCTGCCATCGGGATTTTTTCTCCCTGCAATGCCGGTCATCTTAGATGAACCGAGCTCAATAGCTACTATAAAATCCTTTGCCATACGTTATTTATATTATTACAATTAATTACTTGACTTTTTCTTTTTGTTTTCGGTCGCTTTTCCCGTCTTTGAGACAGTAGGTTTGTTTTTGGCCTTTGTTTTTGTAGTCTGTGGGGCAACCTTTACTTTTGAAGCCTGCTTGCCAGTCTTTTTCTTTTCTGTAGAATTATCGGTCTTTTTGCCAGCTTTCTCTGTTTTTGCTGTCTTGTTAACCGATAAGTCGTTCTTTTTCGCATCGTTTTTTGCCTTGTTGTCGGCACTTGTAGCATTGTTGCTTTCTGTCGTTGACGTTCCGTCAGTTGCGGTTGTTGCTTCTGAAGGACTGTTGGGCGTAGCTGTTGTAGCGTTCTGTCCGTCAGTTTTAACAGATGTTGGCTCAGCTATATGGCTGGCTTGCTCTGCTTTGCCTTTACGGCAGATTATCTGGTTGTCAAATTCGATGTTGATATACGAATACTTGTTCCAGCCCACCTCAGAGAGTCCGTAGCGGTAGAATTTCTCAAGGCGCGTCATTTTGTGGTTGAAGAATTCTGCTATTGCTTTCTCTCGCTTCTTGCGGTCGATATTTTCTGGCAGTTTACCGAGGAGTACTATATGGTTGCCTATTCTCGGTACTATCTCCACATTTTGGTCGGGCAGGATGTTGATCTGTTCTACCAAATTTTTCCACAGGTCGTTCTGCATTATGGTCTTGCCCAATGGTGACAGGTATGTTGTTGCATATCGTCTGCTTATGCTTCCAGTGGCGATGATGAGATCGCTTGTATAGTTACTACGTGGCATGATACAATCGTTGTCGTCGACATAGTAGTCGTCGCCGTTGTCGGCTTTTATGCGTATGACGGGCATACGCTGTGTGACAGATATGTATACTGTTCCACCTTCGGTTTTGTAGCACTCGGCGGTTTTGACAAATGGACTCGTTCGCAACATATCCTCTATGGCTCGTGCATTTACAGTATTCAAGCGCTTGCCTATAGGATAGACTCCGGCTTTCTGTAATCGATTTTTTATCACCTTAGTGTCAATGAAGCCACTTGTTGCATCGTCAGCAATCTCGATGTTCACCTTGGAGCACATTGTCTTTGATTCGTTTTTTCGGTCGAACGACGTAAAAACGAAGACGAGATATATGGCAAGTAGTATATCACTTGCTATATACAGCCTTTTACTCCATGATGATTTCACTTGTATATAAAAGTTGCTTTGTCTGTATTGTGTTTTTGTTTACTCTTTGACGCTTTTACGCCTTAGCTTCATCGCGTGCCTCGATTATCTTGGCAATCTGAGGTACATAGTTGTCAAGGTCGCCTGCTCCGAGAATGACGAGTACGTCAAAGTCACGGCTTTTAACGAGGTCGAGCACTTCGTCCTTGCGTATGATGCTTTTCTCAACACCTGGCTTGAGGTTGTCGTATATCAGTTGTGATGTTACACCTTCGATGGGAAGCTCACGTGCAGGATAAATTTCGGTGAGTATGACCTCATCGAGTTGGCTCAGTGCATCGGCGAAGTCGCGATAGAAATCGCGAGTACGCGTATAAAGATGTGGCTGGAAGATTGCTGTAATCTTGCGGTTCTTGTACAACTGGCGTATACTCTTGGAGCTCTGGTATATCTCCTTCGGGTGGTGGGCATAATCAGAGAGCAGGACGTGGCGGCCGTTCTTGATTTTGAAATCAAAGCGACGGTCAACGCCATGGTATGTCTTCATGCCATACTTCAGTTCTTCAGCTGTGCATCCGTTGAGCTGTGCCATAGCCATAGCAGCCACTCCGTTCTCGATATTGATAGGAACAGGCTGGCCGAGTTCCACATTTTTCACGTTCTCGATAGGCGATACGAAGTCGAACTTTATCTCGCCATTGTCGATTACGATGTTTTCGGCATGGAAATCACCCTCATTGAGGCTGTATTCGTACACCTTTACACCTGGCTGCACGTCCTGCTTCATCTCCAGATTCTTGTGTATGATGAGTGCGCCACCTGGCTGTATGAGTGTGGTATAGTGGCGGAAACTCTCAAGATATGCTTCCTTTGTTCCGTATATGTCGAGATGGTCGGGGTCGGTTGCTGTGATTACGCTCATCCAAGGGCGCAGCCAATGGAATGAGCGGTCGAACTCGTCTGCCTCTATTACTACATAGTCACTTTGGTCTGAAAGTATGTAGTTGGTGCTATAGTTTTTGGATATGCCTCCAAGAAATGCGTTACAGTCAAGATGGCTTTGGTGCATAATGTGTGCACACATTGTAGAGGTTGATGTCTTGCCGTGTGTTCCTGCTACGCAGAGTCCCTTATGGGTACGTGTGAGTGTTCCGAGCACTTGGGCACGTTTCTCAATAGTGAAGCCTCCGTCACGGAAATAAGCCAATTCCTTGTGTTCGGCAGGAATGGCAGGTGTATACACTACGAGACACGACTTGTTGTCGCGGCAAGCATGTGGTATTTCGTCGACGTTTTCTTTGTAGTGTATGAGCATGCCTTCGCGCTCCAGCTGGTGTGTGAGCTTTGACGGAGTCTTGTCGTAGCCTGCCACAACAAGGCCTTTGCGTATGAAATAACGTGCTATGGCACTCATGCCAATGCCTCCTGCTCCTACGAAATATACGGCTTTTATATCTTTGATTTCCATTTGTCTTGTTTTATTTTCCTGCAAGTTTCAGAACTTCGTCGGCTATTACGTCGGCTGAGTTTGGCTTGCCTAGTTTCTTTATGTTCTCGGAGAGCTGTGCCAGTTGTTCGTCGTCGGTTACCGTGTCTACTGCCAACTGTAACAGTGATTCCGCTGCGTCTGCGTCTCTGACGAGCAGAGCTGCGTTGCGATTTACAAGTGCCATAGCGTTCTTTGTCTGGTGGTCTTCAGCCACATTGGGTGACGGCACGAGTATCACGGGCTTGCCGATGAGGCAGAATTCGCTTATTGAGCTTGCTCCTGCACGGCTTATTACAAGGTCAGCAGCCTTGTATGCTGCTCCCATATCGCTGATGAAGTCCATCACTTTGAGCATGGGCAGCGGTCGGTGGTCTTTCAGACGTTCGGCAACGGCAGCGCTATAGAACTTTCCGGTTTGCCAAATGAATTGTACGCCACTTTTCTCTACAAGGTCGAGATGTGACATCACACTCTCATTGACAGTACGTGCTCCAAGGCTTCCGCCCACAAGCAGTATCGTTTTCTTTTCGGGGTCAAGTCCGAAACTGCTTACCGCTTCATCATGTGTCATTGTTGTCTCGATGAGCGACTGTCTTACTGGATTGCCTGTGTTGATTATTCTGTCAGCTGGAAAGAAGCGTTCCATACCTTCGTAAGCCACGCATATCTTGGCTGCATTGCCAGCAAGGTGCTTGTTGGTGACTCCAGCGTAGGAGTTCTGTTCTTGAATGAGTGTTGGTATGCCCATATGGCTTGCTGCGTCGAGTGTAGCGGCGCTGGCGTATCCGCCTACTCCAACAACTACGTTGGGCGCGAAATCGCGGATTATTTTCTTGACGAGGCGTTTGGCCTTTAGGAAATCGAGAGCCACTCCTATGTTCGATAACGACCACAGCGGTCTCTTAAAACCACGTACGGGCAGTCCGATAATCTCGTATCCGGCTGCAGGCACACGCTGCATCTCCATTCTACCGAGCGCTCCGACAAAAAGTATCTTTGCATCGGGACGTTTCGTCTTTATTGCGTTGGCTATAGACACGGCTGGGAAGATATGTCCGCCGGTACCGCCTCCGCTAACGATGACTCTTAATTCTTTTTCCATCTGTAATGTGTTTCTTTCAAATCACAAAATTAATCATTTTTTCTGACAAAGCCGATTATTGTGCTTTTTTTATTGTATTGTATCAGTTTTATCTTCTTCTTGTCCGTCTGTGACGTTGACAATCTCCATCTTTCTGCGTGCCGAGCGACTGATGCTCAGTATTACACCTATGTAGATACAGTTGATGATGGTTGATGTTCCACCTTTACTTATTAGAGGTAGTGGCTGGCCGGTTATAGGAGCGAGACCTACTGCCACACACATATTGAATAGTGCCTGTGTAACGAGCAGCAAAGCCAGTCCCATGGCGAGTAGAGCGGGGAAGTTGTTCTCGCATTTGCTTGCTATTCTACCCGTGCGGAACAGCAGTATGATATACAACATTGCAACGAACAGTGCGCCTTCAACTCCCATCTCCTCTATGATGATGGCATAGATGAAGTCGGAGTAGGCCTGGGGTATGAAGTTGCACTCTTCTGAGTTGCCTGGACCCTTGCCGACGATGTTTGATGAGGCTATAGCTATGTTTGCGTGTGCTACCTGGGCATCCTTGTCAAGGTCGACTTCCTTAGGCGTAATCTGTTTGTGGCTCATGAATTTGTCTATGCGCGCCTTCCATGTGTCGAAACGGTGGAATATTTTTTCCACCGCCGACTTGTCCTTGGCTTCCTCGGTTGATGCTACCTGCTCTGTGAGTTGCTTACCAACTTGTTGCTGTGTATTGTCGTTGCCAAATGTCATTATCATGCCCACAAGTAGCGCTACCGACAAGAGTACAATTCCCATCAGTTTGCCCAACTGTCGTATCGGCACACGCCCGATGAGCATCATCATAAAGATGACGATACACAGGAGCATAGCCGTTGAAAGATTTTCGAGCATAATGAGTGGCACAATCAGACCGCACACGCTGAGTATAAATCCGAAAGCCTTCGGGTCGGCTCCGTTATCGGTTTGCATAACGCTTAGTATCTGTGCAGTTGCCAGAATCAGTGAGCCTTTCGCCAACTCTGAAGGCTGAAACTGAATGCCGAAAATCGGTATCCATCGTTGTGCTCCGTTGGTGGATGCTCCTATGAAGTAAACCACGATAAGCAACAGGAACGACAATGCCAGCAACGGTGTTATCAGTCCTTTGAAGTAGCGGCAGTTGATGTTGAGCGTAACAATCGTAAAGCCGATGCCAACGAAGAGTAGACCGATGTGCTTGATCATAGGCGTTACATAATCACCGGCTTTATATGTAAGCTGTGCTGATGCCGAATAAACCTCGATGACACTGACGATACATAGGAAGAAGAAAACCATCCATATCACCTTGTCACCTTTGAATATGTTGCCTAATGTCTTGTTCATAATATTGTTATTACAGACTTCTTACTAATGTCTTGAACTGTTCGCCGCGGTCCTCCATATTCTTGAAGAGGTCGAAGCTGGCGCAGCATGGGCTGAGCAGTACGGTGTCACCGGGCTGTGCCAGTTCGTAGCAAGCCTCGACACAGTCCTTCATTGAGTGAGTGTCGCGTATGGTTATGCCCATCTCGCCGAAGAAATCGTGCAGTTTGGTGTTGTCGGCACCGAGGAATACGAGTGCACGGCACTTCTTCTGTACGAGTTCCTTGATTTCGTTATAGTCGTTGCCCTTGTCCTTGCCTCCTATAATGAGCACAGTAGGAGTATTCATACTTTCCAGTGCATACCAGCAGGCATCGACATTAGTGGCCTTTGAGTCGTTGATATATTGTACTCCTCCGACCTTGCACACCTTCTCCAAACGGTGTTCAACACCAGGGAAGTCACCGAGACTTTGTCTGATAACGTCCTTCTTGATACCGCTGATATTGCTGGCAATACCTGCGGCAAGCGAGTTGTACACGTTATGTTTGCCGGTAAGCGACAGCTCCTCCTGCTCCATATTGAAAGGTGTAGGCTTCTCGATGGTATATGTTCCGTCTTCGATATAGCCTATAGAGCCTTTCTCCTTAAGTTCGGAGAAGGGGTATTGTATAGCCTTGATGTCGTACTTTTCGAGTTCTTTCTTGATTACAGGGTCGTCGTTCCAGTATATGAACGAGTCGTCTGGTGTCTGATTTTGTATGATACGCATCTTGGCATCTACATAGTTCTGCATGCAGAAGGCGTAGCGGTCGAGATGGTCGGGGGTGATGTTGAGCAGGATGGCGATATTTGCGTGGAAGTCGTACATATTGTCGAGCTGGAACGAACTGAGCTCGATGATGTAGTATTCGTGCGGATCCTCAGCCACCTGCAGAGCAAGTGAGCGTCCGATATTGCCTGCCAGTCCGGCATCATATCCTGCCATCTTGAAGATATGGTAGATAAGTGACGTGGTTGTAGTCTTGCCGTTCGAACCGGTTATGCATATCATCTTTGAGTTGGTGTAGCGTCCTGCAAACTCAATCTCGCTGATGATGTGTATGCCCTTTTCGATGGCCTTCTTCACCATAGGTGCCTCTTTTGGTATGCCGGGGCTTTTGATAATCTCGTCGGCCGAGAGAATCTTTTCCTCGGTATGTTGCTTTTCCTCCCAGTCGATGGCGTGGTCGTCAAGCAGTTTCTTGTATTTATCCTTTATAGCCGACATGTCGCTCACGAACACGTCGAAACCTTCCTTCTTGGCCAATACTGCGGCGCCGGCACCACTTTCGCCAGCACCAAGAATTACTATTCTTTTCATCTGAATCGACTTATCTTATTTTTAATGTTATGATTGTCAGAGCTGCGAGTATGATTGTTGTAATCCAGAATCGGATAGTTATCTTCGACTCGTGTATAGCTCCCTTTGGTCTTGTTATGAGATAGTGGCACTCAGGATCGAGCTGCGACTGCTGTGTGCGGAAGTTGTCGTGTATTGGTGTGCGCTTGAATATGCGCTGCTTCACGCCACGTCGTTTGCCGAGCTTGTAGTAGTACACCTGCAGTATCACGCTGAGGCTCTCCACGAAGAATATGCCGCACAGTATGGGCAGCATCAGTTCTTTGTGTATTATGATGGCAGTTACGGCTATGATGCCTCCAACTGTAAGCGAACCGGTGTCGCCCATAAATACCTGCGCCGGATAGGCGTTGTACCACAGGAATCCGATAAGTGCGCCTACAAATGCGCATAGGAACACCACAAGCTCTTGCGAGTCGGGTATGTACATGATATTGAGGTAGCTGGCGTATTCCATGTGCGAACTTACGTATGCCAATATGCCCAACGCCACGCCAATGACGGCAGAGTTGCCGGCGCACATGCCGTCCATACCGTCGTTAAGATTGGCGCCATTGCTCACAGCCGTCACCACGATAATGGTCATGATGACAAACAGTATCCATCCTGCAGCCACGCGATGTTCGCCGAAAACGCTTGTTATGCGCGAGTAGTCGAGGTTATGGCCTTTGACAAATGGTATAGTGGTCTTCAGCGACTTGCGTGCCTCAGCCCTGTGTCTCACCACGAGTTCATGCCCTTGTTTCTCGTATGCCAGGTTCTCGTTCATCTTCACATCAGGCGAAGCCCACAGCACGAGTCCCACGATGAGTCCGATGCCCACCTGACCGACAATCTTGTAGCGGCCCTTAAGTCCTTCCTTGTTGTGGCGGAAAATCTTTATGAAGTCGTCCATGCCTCCAAGGAATCCCAGCCATACAGTGGTGATGATCATCAGGAGCAGATAAATGTTGCGCAGACGTCCGAGCAGCAGCACCGGAACGAGTATCGAGACAATGATTATGATGCCACCCATTGACGGAACACCGATTTTCTTCACTCCGAACGGGTCGATTGAGGCATCGCGTTGTGTCTCTGTGATTTGTTTCTTCTTGAGATATTTGATGAATTTCTCGCCGAACCATGCCGATATTACGAGCGACAGGATGAGTGCCAGCAGCGAACGGAACGATATGTAGCCCCACATGTGGGCGCCGCTTAAGCCATATTCCTCGAGAAATCTGAAAAGATAGTATAACATTTGAATTACGAGTTACGAGTTACGAATTACGAGTTAGGAATTCCTAATTCAAAAAACATTCCTTTACAACCTCATGGTCATCGAAGTGGTGTTTCACACCCTGTACGTCCTGATAGTCCTCATGACCCTTGCCGGCAATGAGCACTACGTCGCCCTTTTCAGCCATCATACAGGCTGTGCGGATGGCTTCGCGACGGTCTACGATGCTTATAACCTTCTTCATCTGCTGCTTGTCAAGCCCTGCCAGCATATCGTTGATGATGGCCTGAGGGTCTTCAAAGCGAGGATTGTCGCTGGTTATGATTACTCTGTCGCTCTGCTTCACTGCTTCCTGTGCCATTAGTGGGCGCTTGCCCTTGTCGCGGTTGCCGCCGGCACCGCATACTGTGATGACATGCCCCTTGCCGTCGAGCACTTCATGGATGGCGTTGAGCACGTTCTCCAGTGCGTCGGGAGTGTGTGCATAGTCTACTACGGCTGTATATCCCTCGGGCGATTGTATCGGGTCCAGACGGCCGTTTACGCTATGCAGAGTGCTCATCACCACGAGCACGTCCTCAGGATTCTTTCCGAGCATGACTGCTGTGCCGTATACGGCGAGCAGGTTACTCACATTAAACTTGCCTATGAACTGTACGCCCACCTCGTGGCCGTCCATTTCGAGATACATTCCTTCAAAGTGGCACTCGATGATGCGTGCTTTGAAGTCGGCTACTGAGCGTGTAGAGTATGTCTTGACTGTGGCTTTGGTGTTCTGAACCATCACCATACCGTTCTTGTCGTCGGCGTTGGTTATGGCGAAAGCCGACTTTGGCAGACCGTCGAAGAATGCCTTCTTGGCGTTGCGATAGTTCTCGAAAGTCTTGTGATAGTCGAGATGGTCGCGTGTGAGGTTGGTGAATATGCCACCTGCAAAGGTCAGACCGCCGATGCGCTTCTGGGCTATGGCATGTGACGAACACTCCATAAAGGCATACTCGCAACCGGCTTTTACCATACGGTCGAGCAGTTCGTTGAGAGCGATAGGGTCGGGTGTGGTGTGGTCGGCAGGCACAGCCTCGTCTACGATATAATTGCACACGGTCGAGAGGAGTCCGCACTTGTGACCCATCTTTGTGAACATATTATATAATAAGGTGGCGATAGTAGTCTTTCCGTTAGTTCCGGTCACGCCGACGAGTTTCAGTTTGGTCGACGGGTTGCCGTGGAATGTGGTGGCAACCTTGCCTACAACATCCTCGGTCGATGCCACCTGAACGTATGTCACGCCTTCTGTTTTCTCTGCAGGCATATCCTCGCAGAGCACAGCCTTGGCGCCCAGCTCAATAGCTTTCGGTATGAACTTGTGTCCGTCTACCTGCGTGCCCTTCATGGCTACGAAGATATGGCCTTCCTTTATGCGGCGCGAATCTATGTTCACTCCGGTTATTTCCACCTCGTCGCTGCCGATAATGTCGACGACGGGGATTTCCTTGAGCAGTTCCTTGAGTTTCATATTTCTGTTTTTTTATTTAATATGCGAGTTAACGGGTTAAGCATGATTACGACAACTTGATGACGCAAGTCATGTTCTTCTTTATCTTTTCTCCGGCGCCGATGCTCTGTTCGGTCACTTTGCCACGTCCTACAACCTTCACCTTCACGCCTCGGCTCTCTATGAGATATACGGCGTCGCGTGCTCCCATGCCATGCACGTCGGGCATCAATGTGCTGTCGCCTAAAGGATCGCGTTGCAGCGACAGTGTATGTCCCGATTCGCTGGCGCGTCCCCATATCGGGTTGCCGTCGGCATAAGAGCCGTCCCAGTCGGTGCGGGTCTTGAATCCGAGGTGCGACAGTACATAGTCGGCAGCCAATATGTTGCCGTTCTTCACGTCGGGCATCATTATCGACAGCGAGTCGCGGGCATCGGCAGCTTCAAGTTTCAAGCTTTGTGCCATAATGCCTTCGGCTATATCGTGGAATACTACGCCACTCATGCCGCCGCCCGAAGCAGGCAGACCCGACTTCTGCAAGCATACTATGCAGCTGTATCGGGGCTCGTAGGCAGGGAAGAATCCTGCAAACGAGAGCAGATAGTTCATCTGTCCGCTCTTGTATCCGGCTGCACCCTTCGAGATCTGTGCCGTACCAGTCTTTCCTGCAACAAGGAATGATGGCGAGCCGGCTTTCTTGCCGAGTCCCACGCTCACCACTTGTTCGAGTATGCGTGTTATCTTCTTAATTGTTGTCTCCTTGGCAATATGCTCGCGCATCACTACCGGAGGGAATGTCATCACCGTCTCGCCGTCTTTGCGCACTTCCTTTACAAATCTCGGACGCATCATCTTGCCTCCGTTGGCAATGGCGTTGTAGAATGTCAGAGTGGATATAGGTGGCACCTGGGTCTCATATCCGATACTCATCCACGGCAATGTCGTCTTGCTCCAGTTGATATACTGCTTGCCACGTTTGTCTTTCTTGGGGAATCGTATTCTTGCAGGCGACGAGCCGGCCAATGGCAGGTGCAGGTCGTCGGCAAGTCCGAGCCGGTGTATTCCCTGAACAAACTTCTCCGGGCAGTTGTGGTAGTGGTCGTCGATGATACGGCTCACTCCGATGTTAGAGCTTACCCACAATGTCTTGGGCAGCGTCATCATGCCGTATCCGCCGCGTCGCCAGTTATGGTCCTTCATTTCGCGGCCGTACATGGGCCATACGCCGCATCCGGTGTCCACGGTGTATGTGGTGTCTACTACTCCGTCGTCGAGTGCAACCATTATTGATGCGGTCTTGAATACCGAACCAGGTTCCAGCAAGTCGCTCACGGCATGGTTCTGTATTTCCTGATACGTGCCGTCGGCACATTTTGTCAGGTTTACGATGGCTTTCACATCGCCCGTAGCCACTTCCATAACGATGGCTACACCCACGTTGCCGTCAATCTTGTACAGTTCCTTTAGCACAGCGCGTTCAGCCAGATCCTGCATCGAAACATCGATGGTGGTCACTATGTCGGCTCCGTTTTCGGGTGGAGTATCGGTCAGATACAGATATTTGTTGAGCACCTTGCGACGGTGGCGTATACCCTTGTCGCCTCGCAGCAGCGAGTCGTAGTGCTGCTCCAGTCCGCATTGTGCCGAGTCAATCTCGCCATACATCTTGCCTATAGTTCGCTGGGCGAGTGAGCCGTAAGCCAGTTTGCGCGCATTGAACTCCTCAACGTGGAATCCGCTGCGGTTCTTTCCGAGTCGGAATACCGGCAGTTTCTTCACTTCCGAGTAGGTGCTATAGTTGACGCGTCGCTTCCATATCGGCCAGTGTGCTTTGTTCTTTTCGTAGCCTTCCATGAGGTTCCGGTGAAACTCTTCGGTCGACTGGTCGGGGAATATCGAGTTAAGCCCCATGCAGATGGAGTCGAGTTTTGCCACGAACAGGGAGTCTTTGCCCGCCTCGCGCATAGCTCTGAAGTCGATATATAACTTGTATTGCGGTAGCGACGATGCCATAAGCTGTCCGTCGCAGCTCAGTATGTTGCCTCTGACGGGTGGAGTTTCCAGGCTGTCTATCTTCACACGGTCGGCCACCTGCATCCAGAAGTCGCGCTTTGCAGTCATCGTATACACCATCTTCGCCATCACCATTGCAGCCAAAAAGCTCAGCAATATGGCGATGAAGCTGTATCGGGGCATCATTTTCTTGCTGTCAAACTTGCTCATCTCTCTTCTGTATTAGGCACGTTTATTATGTATGGCGGCTGTGTGGCTATGTGCAGCGTACTGTCGCTGCTGGCTCTCAGCTTTTCGAGCACCTTGCTCTCACGTGTCTGTTGAGTAAGGTCGCTGCTGCTCGACAATGCTCTGTACTTGGCATCCTTAAGTTGCTCGGTCAGGTTGTCGATGAGTATCAGGTCCTGCTGACACTTGTATCGGTTGGATATATACACCACGATAAACAGCACTATAATCAGTATCAGCCATATCTGCTTGCGTATGATGTCGGCACTCAGAATGTCGCCACCGAGTATTTTGCGCAGTGTGATATTCTTGGTCAGCGGCATCTCGTCCTCAGTGGTCTGCTCGCGTATAATGGCTCTGAGCGATTGCGTGGTATCCTTCTCCTTGTCCTGTTCTATAGCTTCACCAGTATTGGTCTGCGTGTTGGTTTCATCCTTGTTCATAGTCGTTGTTTGCTATTCGCCCTTACGCTCGGCTATGCGCAGTTTGGCACTGCGGCTGCGGGGGTTAGATTGTTGTTCCTCGTCGGAGGGGATAATAAGTTTTTCCACCATGCGGTATGGTGTGTTGGTGCGTCCGAAGAAGTCCTGCTCTACCTTTCCCTCCGGATTGCCCGTCTTCATGACGTTCTTCACGATGCGGTCTTCGAGCGAGTGGTAGGTAATCACCGACAGGCGTCCGCCCGGAGCGAGCAGCTCGGTGGCTGCGGCAAGCATTTCGCGCAGTGCGTCCATTTCGTGGTTCACCTCTATGCGCAGCGCCTGGAACAGTCGTGCCATGTCCTTCTTCTCGCGTTCGCGCTTGAACATCGGCTCCACTACAGCCAGAAAGTCGCTTGTGGTGTTGATGGGCGTTGTCTGTCGTGCCTTGACAACGGCAGCGGCTATGCGTCGCGAGTTCTTCATCTCGCCGTATATGTAGAATATATCCGCCAGTCGTGCCTCGTCGTAGTAGTTGAGTATGTCGGCAGCCGTCTGTCCGGCGCGCTTGTTCATGCGCATGTCGAGCGGAGCGTCAAATCTGAATGAGAATCCGCGTTCGGCATCGTCGAAGTGGTGCGACGACACTCCGAGGTCGGCAAGCAGTCCGTCGATGTGGTCGACGCCATAGTAGCGCATCCAGTTTTTCAGATAGCGGAAGTTGCTGCGTACAAACGTGAATTTCTCGTTCGGGTCGCCGATGTTGCGTTCGGCATCGGCATCCTGGTCGAAACTATACAGATGCGCGCCTTCGGGCAGTCGGCGCAGTATCTCGCGCGAGTGTCCGCCGCCGCCGAATGTCACGTCGACGTATATGCCGCCGGGCTTGATGTCGAGCCCGCTCACGCTCTCGTCGAGCAGAACAGGTACATGATAGCCCTGCGCAGTTGTTATGGATTGTATATCTTTGGAAGTATCTGTGTACATTGTTATATGCGTATTTGGGGTGTAAAGTTACACAAAAATCCCCGAATGAGTCTACATTTGCGTGTCATTTTTATTAAATAGCCACATTTCTTATATTAAATGGAGTATATCTGAAAAAGATATGTTATTTTTGCAGCTGATTAGTATTTTATGACAAAATGAACGAGATTTCGGAACATACAATCGACATTGACAGAATTCTCAGCAGCAAGATGGGCGGCAAGGCACGCTTTGTCCCTTCGCTACTTACCAACTGGCTGAAACATATCATTCACCAGGATCAGGTCAACGCATTCATTTGGAAGACTCGCGACATGCAGGGTGTGGAGTGGCTTGAGGAATGCGTGCGCTATCTCAAGATGGACATCGAGATAGTAGGCAAGGAGAACCTACCGCCCAAGGACGACGGCAGGCTGTACACTTTCGTGTCAAACCATCCGCTCGGAGGACAGGATGGCGTGGCGCTCGGCTCCATTATCGGACGCCACTACGACGGACGTTTCCGCTATCTTGTCAATGACTTGCTCATGAATCTGCCCGGACTCGCCCCCGTATGCATCGGCATCAACAAGACGGGACGCAACGGACGCGACTTTCCGCGTATGGTTGAAGCAGGATTCAAGAGCGACAATCACATGCTAATGTTCCCCGCCGGACTCAACAGCCGACGTCAGAAGGACGGAACGATACACGATATCGATTGGAAGAAGACATTCATCGTGAAGAGCGTGGAGCGCCAGCGTGACGTAGTACCAATTCATTTCAGCGGACAGAATTCCAATCGCTTCTATCGTATAGCCAACTTCAGCGACCGCTTCCTGCCGTTTAATCTCGCCATGATATTCCTTGTTGACGAGATGTATCGCAATGTTGGCAAGCATTTCACCATACACATAGGCAAGCCAATACCATGGCAGACCTTCGACCGTTCCCGAAAGCCTGCCGAATGGGCACGGTACGTTGAGGATATTGTGTATGAACTGCCGGGGAAAGGTAAAAAGTAAAAGAGTAAAAAAGTAAAAGATTAAAAAGGATAAATACGACCGCTACGGTCTGTAAGATATTATTGTAGAAGACAATGAAGGAAGAGCCAATAATAGCACCAGTAAGCAAGGAACTGCTCAAGAGCGAACTCACTCCTGAGCGACAGCTCCGTATGACCAACAAGAGCCACAACGAAATTTATGTCATTACAGCCCACAACGCCCCTAACGTAATGCGTGAGATAGGACGATTGCGCGAGATTGCGTTCCGCGAGGCGGGAGGCGGCACTGGCAAACCGTTGGATATCGACGAGTTTGACACGTGCGACAACTGCTACAAGCAGCTTATCGTGTGGAATCCCGAAGCTGAGGAGATAATAGGAGGCTACCGTTATCTGCTCGGATCGGACTGGGAGCTTGGTCCCGACGGCCAACCGCTGCTTGCCACGAGCCATATGTTCCACTTTTCCGACAAGTTCCTTAAGGACTACATGCCGTACACGGTAGAGCTTGGACGCTCGTTTGTCACTCTGGAGTATCAGAGCACACGCCGCGGAGCCAAGAGTCTGTTTGCACTCGACAACCTTTGGGACGGTCTGGGTGCCCTCACCGTCATCAAGCCCAACGTAAAGTACTTCTTCGGCAAGATGACAATGTATCCGTCGTACATCCGTCGTGGACGCGACATGATACTCTATTTCCTCAAGAAGCACTTCGACGACAAGGACAACCTCATCATTCCGCTTAAGCCGCTGAAGATTGAAACGCCCGAAGAAGAACTTGCCAAGCTGTTCTGCGAGGACGATTTCAAGAAAGACTATCTCATTCTCAACCGTGAGATACGTGCCCTTGGCTACAACATTCCGCCACTTGTCAACGCCTATATGTCGCTGTCGCCTACAATGAGACTCTTCGGCACAGCCATCAACTACGGCTTCGGCGACGTGGAGGAGACAGGCATTCTCATTGCTGTTGACGAAATTCTCGAGAACAAACGCGTCCGTCATATCGACTCGTATATCAAAGAGCACCCCGAGGCTCTTGAAATAACAAGCGGAGCCAACAATATAATCTACCGCGAAAAGTAGTTTTGTTCTAAGTTGAGAATTGAGAGTTATGATTACCTTTGATAATCATGCAATGTTATGATGTCTGTTATTGACAAAAACATATCATAACTCACAACTCTCAATTCTCAACTCTCAATTTTCTAACTCTCAACTCTCAATTTTTTTATTACACAATCGGCAGCGATATGCCTTGTATTTTTTGGTATATGTCGAGCGCAAACACGTCGGTCATACCCGATATGAAGTCTATGACAGCCATGACGCGGGTCTCGAAGTCGGGACTGTTGATGTCATACTGGTTGCTGAATCGCTTGCGCAGCTGTTCCGAGTGGAACTTCTCAGGGCTCACGGCAGCCTCAATCAGGGCGTCCATGAGCGTCTCCATAATCTTGTAACCCGACAGTTCCACGTCCAGAACGGGCTTGGAATTGTATATGCGCTGTACGCTCAGCTCGGAACAATGACGATAGGCATCGCGCACCGAGGGCGTAATATGGTCGATGAGGCATCCCTGGAGCGTGCCGTTGAGTATCTCGCTCTCGTGCTCGACGAATGCCCGTGCGCACTCGTTTTCAAGTTTTCCAATGGTGCATGCACGCAGATACACCACCTTCTCGTTATTGTCGGTGATGCCCTCTTCGTCTATGCGTTTCAGTATTTTCTCTCTTTGGCAATTGTCAAAGAATCCCAGCAGCAGCTGCATGGTCTCGTCAAACGACAGGATACGCAGCTTGTGTGCGTCCTCAATGTCCATTATCTCATAGCAGATGTCGTCGGCAGCCTCTACCAGGTACACCAGCGGATGGCGTGCGTAGCGTAGCGGCTCGCCGTCGGCAGACAGTCGGCGTATGCCCAGTTCGTCGGCTATGCGACGATAATAATGCTCCTCAAAGCAGAAGAATCCGAACTTGCCCTTCTTGCCGGCTGCCATGCTGGAGTATGGATACTTCACTATGGAGGCAAGTGTGGCGTATGTCATGACAAATCCGCCCTCACGTCGGCCGTGAAAGCGGTGTGCCAGCAGCCGGAAGGCGTTGGCGTTGCCCTCGAAGTGTATGAGGTTGTCCCATAATTCGGGGCTCATCTTCGGTTTCAGTTCCATGCCCTTGCCCTCGCGGAAGAATGCCTGTATGGCTTTTTCGCCTGAGTGTCCGAAGGGAGGATTGCCCATGTCGTGAGCCAGACAAGCTGTGCTCACGATGGTGCCAATCTCCTCAAACAGCGTTCCCGTAAGTTCGGGATGCCGCAGCTTCAACTCACGTGCCACGTCATTGCCCAGCGACATGCCCACACTTGCCACCTCAAGCGAGTGAGTGAGGCGGTTGTGTACGAAGACGCTGCCCGGCAGCGGGAACACCTGCGTCTTGTTCTGCATGCGTCTGAAGGGGGCTGAGAAGATGAGACGGTCGTAGTCGCGCTTGAACTCCGACCGGTCGTCATGGCGTTCGGGATGCCTTACTTCCTGCCCCAGACGTTTGTTGGATATGAGTTGTTGCCAGTTCATTGTTTGTTATAGTTGTATGTTCTTAGCAATTCTTATGAGTCATGATGTCGAGAACCATAGCGTCGGTCTGGTTCATAGCCTCGGCACCAATGCTTGTAAGGTTGCGTATAGAGCGGTCCACGTCGTCGTCGATGATGCCTTCAACCGAGCTTACGCACTTGCCCTCCATCGAGAGCAGCGCCGACAGCAGAGCCGTAGACACGCCCGACGAAATCTTCAGCGAGCAGCTTGGCTTGGCTCCGTCACATATCATGCCCGTGATGTTGGCTATCATGTTCTTCACCGAGTGGCAGATGTGTGTGTAGTCGCCGCCCATGAGATATGTTATGCCGCAGCTCGAACCGATACTTGCCACCACGCATCCGCACAGAGCCGAGAGTTTTCCGAGGTTCTGCTTGATGTATATGGCTGTAAGGTGGCTCAGTGTGAGCGCGCGTATCAGCTCCTCCTCGGTGTTTTCGTTCTCCACGGCATACACAGCCACGGGATTGGTGGCGCAGATGCCCTGGTTGCCCGAGCCCGAATTGCTCATCACCGGAATCATTGCGCCGCCCATACGTGCGTCGCAAGCCGATGCAGTCTTCGATATGATGTGCGAGAATATGGAGTTGCCGAAGATGCCGTGGCTCAACGGGCGGTCGATGGTCTTGCCCAGACAGTGTCCGTAGTTGGCCTTCTTCGACTCTTCGGCAGCGCGTATGTTGTAGTCGCGGGTCTTCAGTATGAAGCTTATCTCCTCCTCGGGAGTAGTCATGGCGAAGTCGTACACCATGCGCATGTTGAGCTGTATGTCCTTCTGCTCGGCTGCTCCGGCCTGCGGAGTGCGGCGGTCGAGAATGGCGTTTCCGTCGCGTTCTACATATACTATATTAGTATGCGAATGTGCGATGATGGCAGTTGCCTCGTGTCCCTGTGCCTCGCAGCGTATCTCCACATACAGTTTCTCGGTGATGCCCTGTTTCAGCTTTATGTCGATATGGTCTTCGCCGACGTATTGCTTGCCCTCTTCGAGTATTTCGCGTGTCAGATCCTTGATTACCTCAAGCTGATATTCCGACTTGCCCACAAGTGCTCCCAATGCTATAGCAATAGGCAGTCCGATCATACCTGTGCCCGGTATGCCCACGCCCATTGCGTTCTTGAGGATATTTGCAGACAGCAACGCTGTAATCTTTTCGGGTCGGCAGCCCAGTGTTTCGGTAGCCTTGGCCACACACAGCGATACACACATCGGTTCGGTGCAGCCTACTGCTGGCACCACTTCGCGGTTGATGAGCGATATAATCTGTTCGCGTATTTGTTTTTCGAGCATAGTAGTATAGACTTGAAGCCCAACTCCCTGCCCTATGGAGGGGTAGGGGGAAGGGCTTCTTATTTAATGTTTATTTCTTATTTTTGTAATTATCCAATCCTGTCTGCAAGAACTTCATGTATTCGTTGATGTCCTCGTCGTACGAGCGGCTGCCCGTCAGCGGCATGCCGTCGTTGTCGATAAGTACGTACATAGGCTGTGTGTTCGAGCCGAACTTGTAGCGCTGCAGATAGCTCCACTTGTCGCCTATGGTGCGCAGGGTGCGCTGTGTGCCGTCAGTATCGGTCACTGTCATTGGCTCGGGCAGCGGAGTCTTGTCGTCAACGTAGAGCGAGATGAGCACATACTTCTGGTTGAGCATGTCAGCCACATTAGAGTCGGTCCATACGGCAGCCTCCATCTTGCGGCAGTTTACGCATCCGAATCCGGTGAAGTCTACCATTACGGGCTTGCCTTCGAGTCGGGCTGCAGCCATACCTGCCTCAAAGTCCTTGAAGCGCGGGTGCACCTCGTTCTTGTAGAGGTTGAAGTCCTGGGTGTTCATAGGCGGAGCGAAGGCGCTGACTGCCTTGAGCGGAGCGCCCCAGAGGCCCGGAACCATATACATGGCGAACGACAGTGACAGCAGGGCAAGGAAGAACTGCGGCACATTGGTGCGGCGGCCTTCGTCGTCGTGCGGGAAGTTGAACATGCCGAGCAGGTACAGACCGAGCAGACCGAAGATGATAATCCACAATGCGAGGAATGCCTCACGGTCGAGGATGTGCCATCCGTAAGCCAAGTCGGCTACCGAGAGGAACTTCAGGGCGAACGCCAGCTCGATGAATCCGAGCACTACCTTCAACACGTTCATCCAACCGCCCGACTTAGGAGCCGACTTGAGCAGTGTGGGGAACATGGCAAACAGTGCGAAAGGTACAGCCAGAGCCACTGCGAAACCGAGCATACCGATGGTTGGAGCTACGATGTCGCCCGATGAAGACACGGCTACAAGGAGGAATCCGATGATAGGTCCGGTGCACGAGAAGCTCACGAGCGACAGTGTGAACGCCATGAGGAAGATGCTGATGAAGCCGCTTGTCTCGTCCGACTTCTGGTCGATCTTGTTGCTCCACGATGACGGCAGCGTTATCTCGAACGCTCCGAAGAACGATGCGGCGAACACTACCAGCAGCAGGCAGAACAGGATGTTGAATATAGCGTTGGTAGACAGCGCATTGAGTGCGCTTGCTCCGAACAGCAGCGATACGATCAATCCCAGTGCTACGTATATTACCACGATGCTCACGCCGTAGGTGATGGCCTCGCGTATGGCCTTGCGGCGCTCCTTGTTGCGCTTCAGGAAGAAGCTCACGGTCATCGGAATGATAGGCCAGACGCACGGAGTGAAGAGTGCGAGGAGTCCGCCGAGCAGTCCGGCGAAGAAGATATAGAGCAATGAGTTGTTCATTGGCTTGTCAAACTTTTCGAGCTGCTTCACCACCGGTGTCCAGAGCTTCTGCAGCTCCGACTGGTCCATGTTGGCTACGGCAGCCACGGCAGCCGAGTCGGCGGCAGCGTTGGCGCTGTCGGCTACGGCCTCTTGGGCAGCGGCAGGGTCGAGTGTGGCGTCGGCGAGGGCTGCATCAGCCTCCTTGGCTTCTGCATTGGCGTCGGCCTTAGCTTCTGCTTTGGCGGCAGCAGCGTCTACTGCGGGCGATTTTCCTTTCTTGGCGAAGTCTACAGTAGACGGTGGCATGCACGACTGGTCGTTGCATGCGCCATACTCCAGGTAGCACTTGATGTCGTGTTCGGGCTTGGTGAACTTGATCTTCTGTACAAACTGTGCTGAATTCTCAAAGTAGCGCAGCACCATTCCGAACATGTCGTCCATCTTCGAAATCTCGTGTCCGCGTGGTGTCAGCTTGCCTACGAGCTCTATACCGTCCTTCTTGTCGAAGTGGATGGTAGCCTCGGTGGGGCCGTCGTTGCCAAGATTGGTTGAATACACGTGCCATCCGCTTTCGATTTTTCCGGAGAACACGATTTCGGCTTCGGCTGTGCCGTTAGTCTTAAGATGAGCTGTGAACTTCACAGGGTTTGCCATCTGTGCATTGCACAGAATTGTCACAAAGAGCAACATGGCAACTGACATCAATTTTTTCATTGTGTACATTGGATTTGTTCAAAAATAATTCGTGGGTATAACTGTTGGAATTAGCGTTTCGCTTGATTGTTTTGATTTAGTAGAGCGGTACTCCCACCGGGAATCGAACCCGGATCAAAGGTTTAGGAAACCTCCGTTCTATCCATTGAACTATAGGAGCGGCCTTATTTTTATGCGTTTATCATACTGTGTGAACGTGCAAATTTAATTGTTTTTTCTGAATGCGAAAAGAAATCGCCGTTTTTTCACATCATTACGCGTTTAACGTCGTCGATGGTATGGTCGAACGGTCCGTTGTGCTCCAGCTTCAGTGTGCACATAGCAGCGGCAAAGCGTCCTGCCTCGGCGTAGCCCATGCCCTGGGCACGACACCACAGATAGCCAGCCGAGTAGGTGTCGCCGCAGCCCGTGGCGTCGACGATTTCCTTGGGCTTGTAGGCTGGAATGTCGTAGAACTTGCCTTCGGCGAGTATGATGCTGCCCTCGCTGCCCAGTGTGACGCATACCTCCTTGACGCCCCATTCTGCCAGTTGCAGAGCTGCCTGGCGTGGGTCGGTGAGTCCGGTTATCACCTCCATCTCGTGCTCGTTCACCTTTATTATATCTGTATGGGCGAGTATACGGAGCTTGTCTGCCCAGTCGATGGCATATACTTTGTCTCCGCGCACCTCACGCAGATAGCCCTGCGCGTCGATGGAGATGCGTCCCTTGGTAGACAGATATTCCACTACTTCGGGTGAGAAGTCGTCGCTCAGCAGCGAACCGAGGTGATACACGCGTGCTTCAACGTTGCTCATCTCGTCGATGGTGAACGGGTCGGCACGTTCGAGTACGCGCTGTGTGCGGTCGTTCATGTCGTCGCCGTATTTGTTCTCGAAGTAGACGGTGTGGCGGCTGGGGAATGTCAGCACGTCGATGCCTGCTGTGCGCATGTCGTCTGCCGACTGCATTTCGCTCTCGCCCAGCTTCGTCACGAGCTGAAACGACACGTGCTGTGGCAGGTGGTTGAGTGCGTACGAGAAGTAGAACGATGTTCCGCCGGCCATGTATACGGTCTGTCGCGGTGTGATGATTTTGTCTTTTGTTATGTGTCCTACGCAACAAATATCTTTCATCTGTATTGTTGTTTCTTTATTGTTGTTTATGTCTGTTGTGTGTCGCAGCCGGTTTGTGTGACGCGTTGTAAGGTTGCACACGTGTTACGACGGTGCAAAAGTACTGAAAAATGACGATTTGACAAAAGTTTTTCCGCTGCTAAATATTATTTATTATTTATAAAAGAATTTCATAATAGTTGTCGCGCGTTATTACCGTGAATTGTGCGTCGGGATAGCTGCGTGCGAACGAGGGCGGCACCGAATAATTATTGGCGCACCCGACAAACCCTGTGGGGAGGACGCACGGATGCTAACCCAAAACT
>OMCE01000095.1_pt1 | contig 43459 bp, 31 predicted proteins | sample 1644981 | NCBI WGS metagenome assembly OMCE01 (sample SAMEA103958151, study PRJEB25191) | human gut metagenome | reverse complement strand
TCCGAAATATTTCGGGCTATGGCAAGGTTCTCTCCCTCCGCCCCTTCGGGGCACCGCTCCCCCTCTGGCGCAAGCGCCACCTCCCCCGTATCGGGGGAGTCTGTCTCGCAGAGGGAGGTTTTTCTACACGCTGGGCTTCCCCGCGGGGGAAGGCTTACTTATTTTTACTGGTTCTTCTTGCGGCCTTGCCGGAGGTTTTCTTCTCGGTCTGCGTCCGGGTCGGCTTGGCGGCGGCCTTCCTGGGCGCGGCCTTCGGCGTCGGGGCGGGGGTCTCCTTGTTCAGCAGGCGCTCAGGCACGGGGTCGAGCTTCCAGAGCTGGTTCTCGCCAAAGACATCCTGCCAGATCTGGGCCTGGGTGCCGTTCTCCACGCGCATTCCCACCAGGTCAATGACCTTATCGGCCAGGACGTTGCGCAGCTTGACCTTGCCGCCGCCTGCCTCCACGATCTGCCAGCGCTGACCCGCGCCCGCGGTCTGGGTCCACTGGTGGACCCAGGTGCCGTTGCAGACGCCGGACATGGCCAAGTCCATGACCTTGCCCGTAAAGCGGTTCCTGATGCGGTACTCGCCGTCCCCCGCTTCCACAAACTGCCACTGCTGCCAGGGCTGACCCTCGTAGCTCCACAGGCGGACGGACGCGCCGTTCTCGGTGTTGAAATCGGCCACTTCCAGCACGCGGCCATTGGCGGCGGCGATGGTATAATAGGCATCCGGGCGGATGACGGTCTGGGCTGATTTCCTCATGGTGAATCCTCCTTTTAGACAGAAAGCTGTACATTGTTCTGTCCGTTTTTTTCATTATAGCACAACTGCGCCGCGCTGTTTTACCAAAATTTTGCGGTACTGTTTGGGCAATCCGCCAAGCACTTGGCCGGACGGCGCATTTTTTGTCAGTTTTTGCGGCTGCCGCACTTGCATTTTTTGTGCATATATTATATTATAGAATATATGCTTGTTTTACGGCCACGCGGTGGCCGCTGTAGGGGGAGAGTTCAGCCATGAGAATTGCCTTGATTGCCCACGATTCCCGCAAGGAATTGATGGCTCAGTTCTGCACTGCCTATGTGCGCATTTTGTCTGAGAATGACCTGATCGCCACGGGCGTGACCGGCAAAATCGTCCATGATGCCACCGGTCTGCCGGTGCGCACGCTGTATCCGGGAGGCCGCGGCGGTGCCGAGCAGATCGCTGCCATGATCGGCTGCGGCGAGGTGGACATGCTGCTGTTCTTCCGTGACCCCGTCGGTGCCAAGCCCGGCGAGCCGAACGACATGATGCTGCTGCGCCTGTGCGACATGCACACGATCCCTGTCGCCACAAACATCGCCACCGCGGAGGTTCTGATCCACGGTCTGGAGAGAGGCGACCTGGCCTGGATCGAGCTGCAGCGTGGTCGGAAATAACTAAAAAAGCTGACATAGGGCAAAACAATCCGTCCAAAAAGGCAGAATGTTGAGCAAAATAGGATTAGGCCCCGGCGCTCCGCGCCGGGGCCCCTTTTCTTCCCCGAATCGATTTCAGATTATAAACAACTCCGTCGCTTCTCCGCCACTTTTTCAGAATATAATCAGAAAAAAATCTGAGAAAATGCGCTGCGAGCGGAACGGAGTGGAGCGAGCCTACACGAGAAAAATTTGGAAAATGCCTTTGCCTTTTCGGAATTTTTCAAGTGCCTCTCCATATAGTATATTTTGTCGATTTTGGGAGATTTGAGAAAACGGCTTTGCCCCACAACACAAAATTGTGCGTTGTAGCACTGTGTTGTTGGGGCAAGGCCGTTTTCCTGTTTTGCCAAAAGGCACACTCATTTTCCATTTTTCGCAGAAAATCCGCATTTTTGTTTGATTTTTGGAAAAACAGGAAATTTTCTGTGCCCCAATAGGGCAAAGATATTTTCCTTTTTTGGCGGTTCAAAATCCAGCCCCGGAAAGGGGCGCTATTATGCGCAAACAAGTTCAAAAAGAGCGTTGCACCAAAATCAAACTGGAAAAATGTCCGCGTGTCTGCTGTCTGTATGACAAAGTGCAGCTTGCCGCCGCGAAAATGCTGGATGCAGAACCTGCAATTTTTCAATTTGAATGTAATGTTCCTATCCTCTGCAATGATATTCCCGCCAACGACTTAAATCTTCCCAGCGAGACCTACACCACAGATTTTATCCTGCACTATGACGATGGGCACACGGCAGTCCGTGAGGCTGTCTTTCGGTCTTATTTAAGCCGCCCCTCGGTTGCTGAAAAGCTGGAACTGTCCCGCCAATACTGGCAGCAGCAAGGCATCTCCGATTGGGGTATCATCATCGACAAGGAGGATACCAGCCATGAGGAATCTTGACATCCTTGCCGCAGAAAATGGCGAGCACGTCCGCGTTTTGCTCTGCGGAGAAGAACAGAGCTATGTTGTCAGCTGCCAACACTTTCGAATGCCGTACCCCGTTGCATCGGATTTGCTTGCAGAATTACAGCCCGTCCCTGCCGAAACGTATTCTGTTTTTGTGCTGGACGAAGACATCACCAACCACCAGCGCGAGGGGCGGAATCACAAGTTCGACATTATTGCGCCGCTGTTAGACGGTACCTGTATCTATGATAAGTCCCACCGCAATGAGATTGTCCGTCAGATAGCCGCCGAGCACGGCATTGCCCGCCGCACCGTGCTGCAATACCTCTGGCGCTACTGGGTCTATCAATCTAAAAATGCACTTTTACCCGCAGAGCGTCCCGCGCCAGAACAACATGAGCTTACTGCCGATGAAAAGGCCATCCGCTGGGCGCTGAACAAGTATTACTACACCCCACAGCGGCAGAGCTTGCAGACTGCCTACAAGATGATGCTGCGGGCGAAATACTGCGACACACACGGTACATTGAAGCCGGAATATCCCACGTTCTGGCAGTTCCGCTATTTCTTTCGCAAGAACCGCGACCCCATCAGCGAGACCATCAGCAGACAGGGGCTTAAAGCCTACCAGCGCAATCACCGTCCGTTTACCGGCTCGGTCTGCGATTACGCGCATACCATTGGCGTATACATGACCGATGCCACCGTTGCTGACATCTACATCGTCAGCCGTCTTTCCCGCAAACCTATTGGCCGACCTGTCATTTACACAATGGTCGATGCCTACAGCCGCCTGATTACCGGCGTATATGTCGGTCTGGAGGGCGGACAATATGCGCTGCGTCTGCTGCTTCAGAACACTTTTACGGATAAGGTCAGTTTTTGCCATCAGCACGGGATAGACATTGACCCGCAGGACTGGCCGAGCCATCATCTACCCACCAAAATTATGACAGACCGGGGCAGTGAGTTCACCAGTGGCCCGCTGGAAAATCTGTGCGAGAGTTACCACATCGAGATTGAAAATCTTCCTGCGTATCGCCCGGATTTAAAAGGTGTAGTTGAAAAGCTGTTCGATTTGATTCAGAGTGCCTACAAGCCGCCACTTAAAGGAAAAGGTGTCATCGAATCCGACACACAGGAACGCGGTGCGCCGGACTACCGCAGACAAGGCACTTTGGATTTAGAGCAGTTCACGGCTGTTGTTCTGCGCTGTGTCCTTTTTTATAATGCAAAATCTGTACAGACAGGATTTACCCGCACGCCAGCCATGATAGGAGCCAACACACCACCGCTGGCAGCAAGTATCTGGTCGTTCTGCGAGACACAGGATGATTGCCCTGTGCATGAGGCCACAGACAAAAAGCTGCTTTATACGCTGTTGCCCCGTGCAGAGGGCAGAATCACACAGCGTGGGTTGGAAATCTTCGGTCTGCGTTTTTCAAACTGCACTTTTAAAAAGCGTTTTGTCGCTGCCGGTCTCGGCGGGCGGGAGACTGTACAGGTTGCCTATGCGCCGGAATGTATGGATACCGTGTGGTTGTATGAAAACGGCACTTACTCGGCTTTTGACTTGGTGCAAAAAGCCTATCTGGGCAAATCACTGGCAGAAATTGCGGACGCACAACAGCTGGAAAAAGTAGAGCGCACCGATTGGAAGAAGCAGGAATTGCAGGCACAGCTTGACCTTATGAGCGATATACAAGCCATTGCAGACTGCTCCGAACGCACAATGCCAGACCGCAGCAATATCAGCAAGCAGATACAACGAAACCGCAGCACAGCCCGCAAGCAAGAAAGCGTATCTCTAATGGATTTACTGGCCGAGCAACAGGAGGACGATTTCGATGCACGCTGATTATATTGTAAATCCGCTTTATGACAACAACCCATTCATCGAAGCTCTGCCGCCGATGCTGTCTGGCAGAGACTTGATTCACGCTCTGGCGGTCATCCCGCCCTATAGCGATAGTGACCGTGACCGCAGCACCGGGGAGCGTTTGCAGCTGTTGTCCTCGCTGTACGAATTTTATCAGCCGTTGTCCATGACGATTGACCTGTACTGCGAAGTCTACACTGCCATGCAGCATTGCTATGGGCAGTATTCAATCCAGAGCGAAGCTGCCGCCATGCAGAATGGTTACTCGATGATGCACGGCAATGCTCTTGCTGCATCCATCGGCGGCGGCAATTCTTTTTCAGTCATCGGTGTATCAGGACTTGGCAAGTCCACCGCATTGCAGCGTGTATTATCGTTATATCCGCAGGTCATCGAACACACTGTGTATCATGGGCAAAAGTTCTACTGCCACCAAATCCCTTACTTGGTTGTGCAGACCCCGCATGATGCGTCTATTAAAGCTCTGATTTTGGATATTTATTTACAGATTGACAGCCTGATTGGAACCTGCTACCAAAAGGATGCCCTATCGCGCAGATTGAGCATTGATGTTCTTGTCAGCCAGCTTAACCAAATTGTGCGCGTCAATCATATAGGGTTACTGGTGATAGACGAGTTGCAGAACATTACCTATCATAAAAGTGATGGCGGTATACGCTTTTTGAATTTTCTCGTTCACCTTATCAACGGGGCAGGGGTAAGTGTCTGCATGGTCGGAACACCGCGCGTTTTGCAGGTATTGCAGCAGGAGTTTCGCGCCGCACGGCGTACCACTGGGCTTGTCTATGACCGGTTGCCCAACGATAAGGAATTTTCATTGCTCCTGCATGGGCTATGGTATTATCAGTACACGCAATATGTCACCGACCTGACTCCAGAGCTTACAAACTGGCTGTATCGCAAGACACAGGGCATCCCGGATATACTCTCCAAATTGCTGTATAATGCCCAAAAGCAAGCTATTCTTGATGGACGCGAAAAGCTGGACTTAGAGGTTTTTGAAAGTGCATTTATAAAAAATCTGGGGATGGTGTCAGAATACATAAGCGAGCTTTCCACCAAGCCCGTTGTTAAGCGGCAGGCAAAGACCACGCCGGAGGTATCCGTAGGTTCCGCAGCCCCCTCCAAGATTGTTGGAAATGATATACGGGTGCTGCTCAAAAAAGCGAAAAAGTGCGGCGAATCACCTGTATCTGCTTATGCTGAGTATATCAAGGGCGAGGTAGCAATATGATTAGCTTCTTTCCCTCGCCGTACCCTGATGAACTATGGTACAGCGTCATTTGCCGCTACCATGTTCACAGTGGCAACTACTGTGCTAAGCACACCATGCGTCAGCTATACGGGGATTATTTCAGTGCGCCGAGCCTCTTGCTCTGCGGCCACATAGACACATTATTAGCACAACTTCCACAGGGATACTTGTCCGCAAGGGACATTGTAATGCAACACACATTTTATCCTTATTACGCACGATTTTTTCCTACGCAACGCAAGCGTTCTACCTATGCTTATGCCATCAATGGAAATCCATTAGCTGTGCATCGTATGGGCATTTCACAGGCCAACGGAAATCATTGCTCCGTAATGCGCTATTGCCCCGTCTGCTATCAAGAGGACTTGCAACTATATGGTGAGCCTTATTGGCATCGCAGCCACCAACTGCCGGATATGCAGATTTGCACTAAGCATCGCTGCTGGCTGGTCGATACCGATGTCACATACAGCAGCACACGGCAACAGGAACTATTTCCTGCAACATTCACCATGCGGCTTAAAAAGCAGCCAGCAGCGCCCGTGCCGGGCTGCCTGCTGGCATTAGATTTATTACTGCAAGATACTTTGGGTTCCAGTTTTGATTACCGTGACGGGTCTGTCTACCATGCCATTCTTGACTGCGCATTACGTTCCCGTGGCTGGCGCTCCCTGACTGGGGGACGCACCTACGCCACTAAAATTGAAACTGCACTTTTAAATCTATATGGCAATTATATTCCTACAGCCGACATATCCGCCAAGCAACTGCACGCTACATTATGCAGCAAGTCCGTTGCGCCGCGATATGTTCTGCAACTTGCCGTTCTGCTGGGACTGTCTCTCCATGACCTGTTGCACGCACCCGATGCCGTGCCAGACTATAAGGCCGAGATGAAAGCAATGTACCAATCAGGAGCCAGCATGTACCATATAGCGCAGCTGTACGGCACGGATGCAAAAACTGTAGCGCGATGGGTGAAATAGCAAGTTATATTACATACATATCCAATATCTATAAAAGCAAGCAGATTCCTGTAGTCCGTAGGAATCTGCTTGTTTACTTTTATTTATCAGTATATTCTATGCCACTGCTTTCTCTTTTCCCGTAGCATCCTCCCGCTTTTTGCCATTCTTACGGGATTTCCGCTTCTCGTCATACTCCTTTTGAACCACAATGAACGCGTCCGTAAGTACCTTTTCCTTGCGGCGGTTTCCCTTAATAACCATAGAGGGGTTAATCCGCCAAACACAATCAAGTTCCATTGCCGCAAAGCCTTTATCTGCGAGCGTATCCATTGCCCTCTGTACGGTGGCTTTCGAGCAATTTACATTTACTGCAATTTCTTTCATCGGTCCGATATATGTATTGTTACTGGTCTGCATTGCGCACACGAGGAAGTATAACACCTCGGATTCCTTGCCGCCAAGGCCGGAAACCGTCTCAAAAAATGAATCAAACACCCTAAAAAAGTCACTTTTGACATTACCCAAACTTTCCGGCGTTGGGTATTCTATCGGCAAGAACACCGGGTCATTGCCCTCATCATCGGTAATAATCAAATTGCTTAATGGGCGTTTAAGCAATGTATCATACTTTGACATCAACCGCGCCTGAACAATAATATCGCCCTTTACCAGAAGTCTCGGATTGAGCATCCAAATCCGCTCGTTATCGGTCTTTGCCAGCATATCTTTTTCGGCCATCTTTTTAAAAGTGCTCCGAACTGTTGTAACATCGCAGTTCAGCTTTCTGGCAATGGTCTTACAGGCTCCAATAAATTCATTTTTTGTGGGCTGCGTCTTTTGCAGGATATATGCCAGTACCTTACTTTCTGCCGCTGAAAACGCTGAAAGCAACTCAAAGAATTTTTTGTCTGCTTTCCAGAAGTGTTTTGCGCCGTACTCTGCCTTGTGTTGCTCGTGCTGTAGCTCTAATGTCTCGCCCGTTTTGGAATTTTCCAGCACGATAGTCTCAATATTTTGCTTATTCATTTTTTTCATTGTATTGCTCCTTTGATACTTTAGGGGTGATTCCGTGATACTTTGCGTATTATCGGAAAATGTTTCCATGCGAAATATTTGATTATATATCGCTATATTTCACATTCCTGCCGTTCACAAATGCCAAGTCTTTCTTCTTATCTGTTCAATGTTAATTCATTTCATGAAATGTCATTGATAAAATAAGAAATGTCGCGGGAAACATACAGCCAACCCGTAGAATTTCTGCTGCCTGTCGGTTGCCTCTTATTTGCTCCTATAAGTTCACGCTTCGCGGGCAAAATAGGAAAAAATAAGAATTGACAACAGACCTCTTATTATCTCCTATGATTTCACGCTTCGCGGGGAGATAGGAAAAAATAAGAGTCGACAATGAGCCTCTTATTAGTTCCTATGACTTCGCGCTCCGCGAGATAAATAGGAAACTATAAGTAATTCTCTATGGGGGTAGTAACTGCCTTTACCTTACCGTTGAGGCTTGTAGAATGTGCTACCCCGTCGTCAGCAGTTTGTGGCTTTCCCATAAACACTATACTTAGGCAGGGTGTTCTTTTGTCCGAGTGAAATGTTTCTTGTGTGGGGAACATCCAGACCGCCCCGTAAAGTTGCGGCAGTGGGTAAGTTCCTTTCGTTCTGGAGACTGAACGCCAAACTGCCGTAAGCGTTCTTCTCGGCAGCGGAAGTTAGCGTCTTCCGGCAAGTTGAGCCTTGACACGTTGCAACCATTTTGCGATTGTCAGCCATCTTAGGGTTGCCGATGCTGCTTGTTATTTCGTTTTCAAGGTACAAAAAAGGAGCCAGTACAAACGCTGCTTACACTATCCCCGTAGAGATAATGTCGCAATTTTCGTACTGGCTCCTTAGAGCTTTACCATTCAGTATGATTATTCAGTTTTACGTTATCGGACACCCAACAAGTCTTTATACACTTATTGAGTTTACATATATATTATACCACATTTTTGCACAGAACGCAAGTGCGTCAAAAGAATTACACAAGCCCGAAGTATTTGTCAAAGAACGCTTGCAATTTTGCAATAATTCCATCCTTTTTGGCTGTTCGGTTGCCGCCGCCAAAGCGCGAGACCGGCGGCAGGATGCGGTCAACATCTGTGCCGGTTGTCTTTAATACACCGTCACGGAAGGAGTTATCCACAAACTTGCGCGTTTCGTCCGGCTTGAGCTTTTCCTCCGCGATAAGTGTATCAAGGTCGGTTTTCTTTTGCTCGGTGACGAACTTTATCCAGTCGTCATCTACCTTGGTGGCCGTATTGACGGTTGCGATAAAGTTTTCAATCAGGTCTTTCTTGCTGCGCAGCTGCATACTGGAGTCCACGGCCTTGCGGATGTCAACAAGGATTTCTTTATCCTCGCAGTTGCTATCGTGATACTTGGCAACCAGCATAAGGATATAGTCAATATTGATTTCCACCTGACGGATAAGCTCCATCTCGAAAACTATATCGTCATTGATGACTTCCTTATCGGGGTTCTTAGGCCGCAGCTGTTGGTATAGGTCAATATAGTTGCTCTGGTAGTCCTGCATATCGCGCGGGGAGAGCAGTTCATTGCCCGCAAAGTCGTCAAACGAGGTAAGGATATTCCGCAGCCGCAGGATTGCGCCAAACAGCGCGATAAAGTCCTTTTGGTTTTGTTCGCCAATAATGGGCTGACCAAGCGGGAACTTTGCTTGCAGCTTGGCAATCAGGTCTTCGTAGCCGTCGTGGTGTTTGCCGTCCTCGTCATAGCCCTCATAATAGGCTTTATAGTTTTTCAGCAGAACGACACTTCCGGCTTCGCGGTCTCCGAATAGCGCTAAAGCGTCATTGGTTTCCTTTTCCAGATTGCGGAAGCAGACAATGTTGCCGTATGTCTTTACGGAGTTCAGGATACGGTTCGTGCGCGAGAACGCCTGTATCAAGCCGTGCATGACGAGGTTTTTATCCACCCAGAGCGTATTTAGCGTGGTAGCGTCAAAGCCCGTCAGGAACATATTTACGACAATCAGGATGTCAACCTCGCGGTTTTTCATGCGCAGGGAAAGGTCTTTATAATAGTTCTGGAATCTGTCGGCCGAGGTGTCATAATGCGTCTTAAAAAGTGCATTATAATCCTTGATTGCAGATTCCAAAAAGTCACGCGAGCTTGCATCAAGCTGGCTGGTATCATCGGAATTTTCCTCGCCCAGCATGCCGTTTGCATCTTCTACGTCCTCGTTGGGGGCGTAGCTGAAAATCGTTGCCACGCGCAGACGCTTTGCTTCGGGCAAGTCCTGCATCTGGCGCTTAAATTCCAGATAATACGCCTTTGCCATTGCAATCGAGCTGACCGCAAAGATGGAGTTAAAGCCCGACAGGCGCACGCTGTCCTTGACCTCTGCAACCTGCCCGCGTGTTTTATCGGTGGCTACTGCTTCAATGTTGCGCAGCGCACGGAAAGAATACGTCTTACCGTTGCGTTTTGTTTTCTGGTCAAAATGCTCTAAGATGTATTTGACGATTTCCTTTACGCGGCGCGGGTCGGCAAGTGCCTTTTCGGTGTCGATGGCCTTAACCTGCTTATCGCCGATGCCTGCTTTGCGGTTGACCGTATCCACATAGTCGATACGGAACGGCAGAACGTTGTTATCGTTGATAGCGTCAACAATCGTATAGGTATGCAGCGGCAAGACTTTTTTGCCGTTTGCATCCGGTTCACCGCCAAACGCCTGCGGGGTGGTTTTCAGCGTGGGCTTGCCGCGCGTGCTGGCATTGGCCGCAAAAATCGGCGTACCTGTAAAGCCAAAGAGGTGATAGTTCTTAAAATATTTTGTGATGTCCTCGTGCATATCGCCAAACTGGCTGCGATGGCACTCGTCAAAAATCAAGACAACGTGCTTTTGGAAAATCTCATGTCCCTTATTGCGGGAGACAAACAGCGCCAGCTTTTGAATCGTTGTGATGATGATTTTATAAGTATGCGGGTTGCCCTTGGCGTCCCGGTCTTCCAGCTGGCGTTGCAGCACCTGCGTGGAGGTGTTGCCGTTGGCCGCTCCTTTTTCAAAGCGGTCATATTCTTTCATGGTCTGGTAGTCCAAATCCTTGCGGTCTACCACGAACAGAACCTTATCAATATAGGGGAGATTGGACGCCAGCTGCGCCGTTTTGAAGGAGGTCAGCGTTTTGCCGCTGCCTGTTGTGTGCCAGATGTACCCGCCTGCCGCCAGCGTTCCCGTCTGCTTGTAATTGGTCGAAACCTCAATGCGGGACAAAATACGCTCGGTCGCCGCAATCTGGTACGGACGCATCACCAGCAGCAGGTCTTCGGACGTAAAGACGCAATACTTCGTCAGGATGTTCAGCAGCGTATGGCGGGCAAAGAACGTGCGGGTAAAGTCCACCAAGTCAGGAATGACGCGATTTTTCCCATCCGCCCAAAAGGATGTAAATTCAAAGCTGTTGCTTGTCTTTTTGCCGCTCTTTCGGGTCGTTCCGGCGCTTTCTTTAATGTGGCTGTCGCGGGTCGTATTGGAGTAGTATTTCGTGTTCGTGCCGTTGGAGATAACGAAAATCTGCACATACTCATACAGTCCGCTGCCCGCCCAAAAGCTGTCCCGCTGGTAACGGTTGATTTGGTTGAATGCCTCCTTGATGGGCACACCGCGCCGTTTCAATTCCACATGAACCAACGGCAGACCGTTTACCAGAATCGTGACATCATAGCGGTTATCATAGTTGCCGCCGTTCTCCACATATTGGTTGATAACCTGCAAACGGTTGTTGTGGATGTTCTTTTTATCCAACAGCGTAATATTGACCGTAGAGCCGTCCTCGCGGGTCAGGTTCTGAATGTTGTCCTCTTGGATGCGGCGGGTCTTTTCTTTGATGCCATCGTTCGCGTTGGCGATTTTATCCTTAAAAAAGTTGTCCCATTCTTTATCCGTAAAGGTATAATTGTTCAGAATCTCCAGCTGACGGCGCAGGTTTGTTACAAGGTCAGCGTTATCGTGGATAGGGAGGTAGGCATAGCCCTGCTCCTCCAGCATCCTGATAAATGCCTGCTCCAGCGCAGCCTCGCTCTGGTAAGCGTCAGAGCGTTTGCTTTGCGGTTCGTATTCTGTTACAACGGTACTTTCGTTGCTGGCAGCAACTACATTGTAAGTGCTCATGCACCCAACTCCTTAAATGTTAAGAGCTTATCCCGATAGTATTCGTATTGCTTTTGCCGTGCCTCGATTTCAGCAGGGAGGCCGGTGGAAAGGTCGGTGCAAAGGGTGTCAAAACGGTCAAGGATGGCAACTATTTCTTTTTGCTTAGATATTTCTGGAATCTCAAGCACTATATTTTCTATTGCTGTTTTTGAAAGTCTTGGTATGCTTGCTTTTCTGACTTGTGAGAATAGTCGCCCCTGCTGGTTTTTCAACGCATAGTAAAGATATTTGCTTTCCAAATTTGCATCACAATCAAAATAGTAGCAATCATCCGCAGCCCAAAAGTCCGTACTGCTATATCCAATTTCACCGGCCGCACCAGCAGCAATTACAAAGGTAGTATCACCTTTGCAATTAGCCACATCATAAAAACCAAGCGGTGTCATACTGTTCTGATAAACGGGGTAGGCATCCTCGGCTTTTAATTGACTGCGTACAACGCGCTTTCCTCTATTTATGCTGACGATTTCTTTAACAGGAATTTTTACATATCCAAACACATACTGTAAGAGCTTAATTAGGCTCTGTCTGTCTGTCTGTCTGTCTGTCTGTCTGTCTGTCTGTCTGTCTGTCTGTCTGTCAAGATTATGTCGTCAGCCGCAGCAAACGTCAAGAGCATATCCCGATAATATTCATACTGTTTTTTACGGGCTTCAATTTCAGCAGGCAGACCAATGTTCAGGTCAGAACAGATGGCATCGAAGTTATCAAGGACGTTGACAATGCGTTCCTGTATCTTTATATCAGGAACTGGCACAGGGAACGCATTCAGCATAGGGCGTCTAATGGAAGATACAGAACCTTGAAATACATTCTTTTGAATATATGGCAGGAATTTGGCTTTCATATAGTAAAAGAAGAAACGCGGAGATACATCAGATGTATTTATATGGATTCTGTACGCTCTCTGGTGCAGTGCATATTTCCCCTCGACATAGTGGTAAACCTTGCCTACGCCAACACCATCGCCCGCTGTTATAATTGCAGTTTCGTCATATTCATAGTCATTCTTTCTCAACGGCTCCTGCGAGCGAACAAAGAACGGATACTTCCCATTTTCAACTGCTTCATTTGTATTGCTACTGCCCGTGCCAATATCTGCAATTTCTGCCAGCGTTCTCCACTTTGTCTCAAATGTCCCCCCCCTGTGGACACCGAAAGTCAAAAGCGTATCGCGGTAATATTCATACTGCTTTTTGCGTGCTGTAAGCTCCGCTGTAAGCTCCGCTGTAAGCTCCGCTGTAAGCTCCGCGAAATTGTCAAGTATCCTGACAATTTCGCGTTGGACTGGCAGCGGTGGAACGGGCATCGTAACTCCTTCCAACTTCTGCGGGGTCAGGTCAATAACCTTTGTTCCTTTCGCAATACGCTTTTTCTGCGTAAAGAAGTCATTTGTCTGGAACCAATAGGCAACATATTTGGGGTCTTGATTATGCTTGAAAATAGCAGCGTGCGCACCTGTTACAATCTGTTCATCGCCCAACCAAACAACACACTTGCCAACATCTTCTACATTTTCACTTGTAACGGCAATAACCAAATCACCCGTATTTACTTTTTGCAGCTTTTCTGCCAATTCGGGGGACACAAAGGACTTTGTTTTATACGCACAAGTACCATAGTAAGTGTAAATTTGACCGTAATGGATACAGCCAACGCCACTTTCCGTAAAATCTTTTTTCTGCAAACCATTACCACGGATAATAACGCCAATATCGCCTAAGCGTTTCCGTTCTACCCCCTGTGGGCAAAGCTCTTGAATCAATTCATCAAGTTTTGTCATCTTTTCACCTCGTTAGGCGTAAGCTGTTTTTCATATTTTCGACGATTCTTTTTTCAATAATTTTATTATCAAGCGTTTCAAGCTTGACACACAATTCAAACAGTCCAAGACTTTCAGCCATTTCAGTACAATTCTTTTCGTAATTTTCAAGTTCCAACGGTATTCCGTCTTTTTTCTCTTGTTCCTTCAAAGTTGATATATATACCTGCTGTTTGTACATTGCTTTTAATAGGTCTGCAAATGCCGAAACGAACGCTTCTCCTATTTCTGCCGTTTCCCCATCAAAAATCATCGAGATTTCAACCGCTGAAGCTTTAAGTTTCTCATATTTTGTAAGAAATATTTTTTGTTCCTCTTGGTGTAAAGGTTTCGACATTACAAGTGCCATTTCCTCCAAGTCAGAACAATTTGTCAGCCATGTGAATATTAAATCATTACATCCATAAAATGTATCGGCTTTTTTAAGGTAAAGCTTATTGTCAGTGTATAAAGAGTAAATAGTGTTAAATTCAATAAATCGCGAAAGCCGCCTATCAAACAACTGTTGTTTATTGCTCAAAGAAATCTGTTTATTTGTTTGACATAGCGCTTTTACAGAGATAAATATAGAAACTATCGAAACAAATAAATTGACTATTTCCGAACAGCTCATCCCTCAATCTCCGCAATAATCTTATCAATCTCGTCCCGCAGAACCTGTTCCCGCGCCACAATGCGCTTGATTTCTGCGTTCAATTCCGTAATGTTGATGACCTCGCGGGTGTCCTCCTGCTCCACATAGGTGGATACCGACAGGTTATAATCCTGTTCCGCAATCTCGTCATTGGGCACAAGGCTGCAGAAATAGTCCTTATCCTCGCGTTCAACAAACGAGGCCACGATTTTTGCAATGTTGTCCTCGGTCAGCTTGTTGTTGTTCGTGACCTTGACAAATTCTTTCGAGGCATCAATAAACAGCGTCTTGTTCTCGGCCTTGCTCTTTTTCAGCACCATAATACAGGTTGCAATGCTGGTGCCAAAGAACAGGTTGCCGGGCAGCTGAATAATGCAGTCGATAAAGTTGTTATCAATCAGATATTGGCGAATCTTCTTCTCCGCGCCGCCGCGATACATAATACCGGGGAAGCAGACAATGGCCGCCGTGCCGTTGGTCGCCAGCCATGCCAGCGAGTGCATGATAAAGGCCAAATCCGCTTTGGATTTCGGGGCCAGCACACCGGCAGGGGAGAAACGCGGGTCGTTAATCAAGACCGGGTTATCATCGCCTTCCCATTTGATAGAATACGGCGGGTTGCTGACAATGACCTCAAAGGGTTCCTCGTCCCAATGCTGGGGCGAAATCAACGTATCTTCGTGGGCGATGTTGAATTTATCAAAATCAATATCGTGCAGGAACATATTGATACGGCACAGGTTGTAGGTCGTCAGGTTGATTTCCTGACCGAAGAAGCCCTGCCGGACATTCTCTTTGCCCAGAATCTTCGCCGCTTTCAGCAGCAGGGAGCCGGAGCCGCAGGCCGGGTCATAGACCTTGTTGACCTCGGTTTTGCCCACAACAGCAAGGCGGGTCAGCAGCTCCGAAACCTCCTGCGGGGTGAAGAACTCGCCGCCGCTCTTGCCAGCATTGGAGGCATACATACTCATCAGGTACTCATACGCATCGCCAAACGCATCAATCGTGTTTTCCTTGTATTCACCGAGCTTCATCGCGCCGATGCCGTCCAGCAGCTTGACAAGCATTGCGTTGCGCTTTGCCACCGTAGCGCCAAGCTTGTTGCTGTTGACATCAATATCATCGAACAGACCGGCAAAGTCGTCCTCGCTCTCGGTGCCTTTGGCGGAATCCTCGATATGACGGAAGACGGCCTCCATCGTCATATTGAGGTTATCGTCCTGCGGCGCACGGGCGCGGACATTGACGAACAGTTCAGACGGCAGGATAAAGAAGCCTTTGGTCTGCACCAAGTCCTCCCGCGCCTGCTCGGCCTCCTCGTCAGACAGCTTGGCATAGTCAAAATCCGCGTAGCCTGCCGCGATTTCGTCCGCGTTGATGTAGTTCGTCAGGTTCTCGGAAATATAGCGGTAGAACATGATGCCCAGAACGTAGGATTTGAAATCCCAGCCATCCACGCTCCCGCGCAGGTCATCAGCAATCGCCCATATTGCGCGGTGAAGTTCTTCGCGTTCCTGCTCTTTTTTGTTATCCGGCATCGTGATTCCTCCAAATTTCAAGTACACTTTTTAACCCTATGTATATTGTAGCAAATGCACCATCCCATAAATCGGACTTGCAGCCAAAGATACATATTTTTATCTATTATAACGAAAAAGCGGGCATTTGTCACCCGCTTTTTGCCGTATTTCGTAAATTATTGTAGATGTCATGCACTATTTGAAGTAGAAATTTTTCCGCAGCCGGATTGCTCCGTCATCGCAAATTACAAATAGGTCTTGTTCCAAATGTGCAAGGTCAGCTGGCTTGATGATGGGCTGTGGCTTCTGGCTGGGGTCGGGTGCCAATAGGGAATGTTTTTCACCAATCATTTTGGAGAAATATTCCTGTGTTTCGGTGTCTTTGCAGCCGAGCAGAACAGTAAACTTAAAGTTACCCAGCATCGCTTTCCGTTCATCTTTACCGTAAATCATATCGAGGTCGGCTAACGACTGGGTCAGGACAAGGATTCTAATTCTGCGTTTCCGCAGCTTGCGCAGACTTTCAACAATTTGCAACTTACCGAATGAAGCAAACTCGTCAAGACAAAACAAAATCGTTTGCTTGTTTTCCGGCGGTCTGGATGAAAAATATTCCATCGACTGCGCCGTGATAATGCGTAGCAGGTCGCCATAGATTTTGAGCTTTTCGTCTGGGATATAGATGTATACGCTACTGGTTTCCAATGTGGCCGGGCTGATGGCTTTTTCATAGCTTGGCACTTTTCTAAGTGCATTTTTAATCTTTTCGTTTGTCGCAAACAGTTTTAATGCATCATCTGCCGCCTGTTTGCAACCTGCCGTATTCTGCTCACTTGCCCCCGCAAATGAACTAATGAACATATTGGCAATCGGGTTCTGCTGCTTTGCAATATCGTTCAACAGACTGCGCCAATCATGACCAAGGAAGAACTCACAGATTTCCACAAAGCCCCAGCCCATACCATAGTAACAGATAAGTGCTGCCGTTATCATTTTGCGGCCATTCTTACAAAAGAATATGCCCGCCTCGCTATCATTAGCTTTGTCCGGCAACAGCAGGTAAGCAAGCTGCTCTAAGCGTTCCTGCCGTTCAGTATCATCCGTTACCGCATTGATTGAGGCAAACACATCATACGGGATACAGCTTTCTGATGTCGGGTCGAATATAATTTTGTTTGGCGTGTTGACATTAGCTGAAATATCGCCGGAAATATCCACCACCAGCGCCGTCCCCTGCCAACTGCGCAATGTTGGAATCAGCAAAGCACTTGTTTTGCCTGTGCCAGACGGCCCCAGTACGAGAATATGCCCCTCATCCTGTTCGGGGGAGTAGGCCAACAAACCAAATTTCTTACCAAATAGAATCCCTTTTGCTTGCGCCGGATGTCGATACACAAGATTCTTTTTGGCAAAGGGATTTGGAAAATGGTTCACCTGTCCGCGCAAATATGCTATCAGTAGCAGCACAAGGAGCATTACCGCCGTTGCGCCGTACAGATAGCAGTTGATAAGCATTACCGCCTGATTCATAGCTACACCTCAAAAACGCAGTTCCGACCCGGACGATTCACCGAAATACAGCGCAGGGCGTTCTACTTCCTGCTGATATTCCTGCTTGCGTTCAGCTTTCAGCTGTGCAACAGTGCGGTTGCCGCCCTGCCGCTTGGTTACGCCTGTCATAACGCGGGCATCTTCCAGACCGTGGGCGTCTAAATAGCGTTGCAGGTCTGGGTGAAAATTGCGCAGTTCACGGCGGTCAAGAACATCGTTCGCACAGATTTTATAGCCCTGCTCGTGCTTCGGGTCTTCGACAACAGGCACGAAACAAAAATGCAAATGCGGTTGGCCTCCCTCGTCATCATGGACGATGGCCTGCACGACATTTTCCTCGCCATAGCGATTTGCCAAAAAATCGTATGTTGCGCAGAAAAAGTCGTCGTAGCGCTCCGGGTCTAAATCCTGCGGGGCTGTTACGACCCAGCCAGCCATAACCTTTACGTCATCGCGGTTATAGCAGTACAGTTCTGATTTGCGCTGCAAAAAATAGTCATAATCGCTCATGCCCCTATCGGGGGACAGAACATAGTCCTGCCCCTGTCGAGACGGGTCAATGTCGGGATTGCCGGAGTGTTCGATTTCGCGGCGATTGTGCCGCAGTTGATTGCGGACTGCGCCCGCTGAAAACTTCTCTACACTTGCCATTGTAATCTCACTTTCCTTTACGGGGTTCATGTCCCCTCCGTCCACGCCTTGAAATGCCCTGCACAATGAAGCAGCGCATTTAGTCGCGGACTGATGTGCCATACAAGGTATGGCAGTTTCCCCGGAAACTCCCACCGCCCTTGCGGGCTTACCTTGCCAGAGGGGCGTGACCCCTCTGGGCTCCCCGCTGCCGACAAGACCTGCTTGCCGTCAGTGGGGGCTGCGGCCCCCATCGGAACGACTTTTCGCCGTTCCTGCCCCTATAAGATTGGCGATGCCAAGTTCTGCACTCCCGCGCAGAGCATCAGCACCGCCCTCGTTGCGACCTGTACACCTTACTATCGCAAAGGCGTATCAGGTCTTACTTTTTTCTACTCGGCAAACGGCACCACTGACCCAGTGCATCGCGTTCAATGCCAGAGAGGAAAGTAATGCCCTCAAACCAATTAAACGGAACGTCTGGCTCACAACGATATGCGAGCGTTGCCAGGACATCGTATACAGCCTTTTCAAACCAAAGGGTATCCCAGTCGGCAAAAATGTCATCGACCAAACGCGCTCCATCCAGCTTGCTGCAATCACTGAGAACTGGCTTTCCCAATGCCTCGTAGACTTCGACAGCCGACTCCCACAAAGCCTCATCGTTTGCGATAGAGCAGTTGTCGTGCTTCTCATGCAGATGGTAACGCGCAAAGATTCCCTGTAACCGTTCCGAATCATAAACAGGGCGTGTTCCCAGTGCTCTGATGCCGCGCGACATGGATTGCTTGATTTCCCATGCGTCCAGCGTGCCATTTGCATTGCACTGAAGAATGAAAGCCGCCTCCGTGCGGAACGGTTCCGTCACAGGCAGAAATTCGTTTTTGAGCGCAATATTGATAAGCTCACCAATTTTCAGCCCGTACAATTTTGTTGCGAGAGCGATAAGCGTATCACTCTCACTATCAGAAACAAAGAAACGATTCATAAAAATATCTCCAATCTGAAACAGAATGTATCATCTGACTATATTATACAATATGTATTTTACAAAGTCAATATATACGAACCGTATTATTTACGCGAGGGTTGTGTTCTTTGTTCCATTTGTAAAACTATTACCGTTGGTATCGCTACAATCATTGCAACCATTATAACCATTGCCATCGTTATAACCGTTGCTTCCGTTGTAAACGTTGGTACGGAAGTTCTTAAAAGAAGAAAACGCCGCTGCGGCGGGACGGGAAGCGTGGCCCTGCCGCTCAAAAAAGTATATAAGCCCCCAGCCCTAAGTCAACAGACTTTCGCGGCATATTCTCGCACTTTTGCGGGGAGTGCTGCGATATTCCACGTTCTGTTGACACCGGGATGGGGGCTTACTTTTTCTTTTCGCCGGCAGGGGCCAAACCTGCAAACCGCTTCGGGCGGGGATTAAAAGTAAACTTTTAAGAGCGAAAGGAAAGCACAACAATGCGTAAACAAACCGTCAAAACCAGCCGTGTAGCCGCCCAACTCGAAAAGATGTTTCGTTTGCTTAACGAGCATTTTTATAACGGACAGTTGCCAGAGGTGGTTATCAGCCTCAAAAAGACAGTTGGAGCCTACGGACATTTCACCTGCGGGAAAGTTTGGCAAGCGGGAAATGAGCGTCGCTACGAAATCAATATTAGCAGTGCAACACTAAACCGCCCTATAGAGCAAACTTGCAGTACCCTCCTGCATGAAATGGCACATCTTGCCTGTGCTGTTGGCTACGGTAACACAGAAAAGGATGAAAACGGCAATCCGTTACCAATTAAAGATACAAGCGGTTCTGGAAATACATACCACAACAAACGTTTTAAAGCAATGGCCGAGGCTCACGGTCTGGAAATCGGAAAACACCCTAAATATGGGTGGACAATCACAAGCCCCAATTTAGAGCTGCTGGACTTTATAGAGCAACAGGGCTGGCAAGACCTCCAAATGGTTGAGGGGGTAAACCTACTTGATATTTTAGGTACGCTACCCAAAGGAGCCGCAGGAACAAGCGGCAGAACAAAAAAGCCAACCAGCACCCGTAAATACATTTGCCCCAAGTGCGGTAACAGTTGCAGAGCCACAAAAACAATAAACATCATTTGCGGCGATTGCATGGAAAAAATGGTTGTTTCCGAATAAACAAAACAACAGCGATTATGGTCGAGTGAGAGTAGACCGTTATTTTATATGTACACTTTTAAAGGAGTTGCGTTATGTGTTATGATTTTTATTCTTGCCCGTTTGAGCCGGATACCTGCTATCCCGGTTGTGGGCTTCATTTAGAATGTTATAGTTGTAGTTGGTGTAAGGTGGTTGTTCCTGGCACCAAAAGCAACAACAATTACAACGGTAGCAATGGTAACAACGGTTATAACGATACCAACGGTTCCCACAATACGGCAATGGTTCCCTGATAATAAAACAAAAAACTGCATCACATCCACAAAGCGAATGTGATGCAGTTCTTATCGTTTAAGATGTGCTACTTTCTCGAAGCTCTTTTTTATATTTGTAATAGGTGTTTCGTGCAATTCCAATCAGCTTAATGCACTCGGCATCGGAAAGAGAACCGTCAAAATCTTTGCTGTATTTTTGTATTTGTTCCTTGGACGGGACGGCTTTCTTCACGGATAACTTGTGTCCGGCCACTTGCCCGATTTGCTTTCCGTTGAGCTTGGCGGTCAACATCCCCTCTCGCGTGCGCTGGTGCAGGTCATCGACCTCTTTTTGCGCCTGTACAAATGCCAGCTTGATTTGTTCCTTTGCCAGAGCAACCGTGTACTGATTTAAAGCCTCGATAACCGCAGAAACGAAACTATCGGTTGCAACGTTCCCCGTCTCGAACTGGGCATGGATTTGCCGCTGTATGGTTTCACGGTAGGTTTCCGTGTTGATGTGCGGCTCTTTTAAAAAGCGTAGTTGAATATTTCGGGCAAATAGTTCTTCATACAGTTGGCAACCCTCGTCTGCGCTGCGGCTCATACGGGAAACGCTGTCAAACACGATAGTATCCCCCGGTTGCACGATGCGCAGCAGTTTGTCCAGTTCCTTGCGGCCTTGATACTTAGTACCCGTATAAACTTCCTGCACGATGTGCGCGTCTGGAAATGCTGCCTTAATGTTTCGGATTTGTCGGTCTATATTTTGTGTCGGAGTAGAAATCCGGCAGTACCCATAAATCTGCATTTATATCACCTCTGGGGTTCGATTGATTTGATACTTATAACTATACCCATATCGCAGCAATATGCAAGCACTTTTGGTATAATCCCCAGCGGCCCCAGATTTGATATTAAGCGCACAAAATTGAAAGTGCAGGTTTAATTTATTTCACTGGAATAGTGACAGCTATTCAAAAATTATGTATAATATGTTTAACTATATTTATATTCGACATGGGAGAAAGAAATATGGAACTGGAGGACATTGCATTAAAAGGGTATAAGACAATTCACGCGAATGCCCGTTATCCATCATATAAGAATTTGATTTGGATTGAGCCGACAGGATTGCCGTCAAAATGTCCTAAGTGCCAAACCGCATTGTTAGATAGCGCAGGAAACCCAACGGACGAATTGGGGTATGATGAGCAGAAACCGCCGAAGAAAATCAAAGACATCATGGACGACAAGTACGATTTTTTTGGGAACCACAAGAAATTCAAAGACAGGATGCGGGAAATTGTACTTTTCCGTCAGCGCTATAAATGCAGGGCTTGCGGTAAACGCTTTTTTGCAGACACCCCGGAAATAGACAGCCAACTGCGCTATACAAACCGCTTCTTGGATGCGGTAGCGGCCTATGCTCTGCAGTATGGCTATACAGCAAAATCTATTGAGGAAACGGGACTTGGCACTTCTACCCTGACGAAGTATGTGAACGCTGCCATTGAGCAAAAATATTTGAATCGGCGCTGGCATGGAGCCAAAGCGATTGCCCTATATACCCAAAAATTCTTTCAGGGGAAAAAATACTGCTTGTGCATCAACGTGGAAAACATTTCCCTGATGGAGATGATTCTCTGCACAGGAGATGAAAAGGAGCGCGAGGGCTTTGACTACTTTGTGCAGCACATGCAGGTCAAGCCAGAACGTGTACTGATTGACATTGACAGTGATAATACGGCCAAGCGTGTAGCTTCAACTTATTTTCCAAATGCGGAGATTCTTGCGGATTCTATTTATGTTCGCAAAATTCTTGACAGAATAATGCGGCAGGCCTATGACAACACATTAAGCACTTGTAATAAAGACTTCAATTTCAGCTTACTACAAGAATATGGAAAAGACGTTTTGTTTTCAGATGCTAGTGCAAGGCAGGAGATGTCCAGTGATAGGCGCCAGGGAATAAGTGATACGCGCCAGAGAATGCATGATGAATACCGTGAACTGTGGGAGCAGTATAAGACACGCTGTCACGGACTGCGCCCCTATAAGGTGGGGCCACGGATACAGGAGCCAACTTTTGACAAGTGGTCTCGGAACGTAATGCAAAAGTCGGGTAACGCAATTTTTATGCCTGCACTTTTAAGTATTTTGCCTTTTAAAGAACAGCTTCTTGCATTTGCGCGCAAGTATTATAATGTGCCGCGTGTGGATTATGTGCAGGAAGTGGAAGCCCTTGAATGTAATCTCAAAGAGAAAGCACAAGATGGACTAAGAAAGAATGTCTCGTGGGAGTTGTTCCGTGGTCGTATTCTATACGGAACGATTGTTGACGTATATGCCAGACGCTATAGCCGTGCGGCATATCGTGCTTATCACATTCTGAAGCAGTGCTGTTTCTATATGGACTTGTGTGCAGTACCATCCGGCAACGCTTATGATACGATTGAACAGCTTGTGCCACCGGATAATTTTGAAATCAGCATTGAGAGTATTCTGTTGGCGCTGGCGTATCCACTTCAAGACCATGCACCGTATGAACCACCGAAATCCAAAAACGAAGGTGCTGCAAAAGAGTTCTATGGTGTGGCGCGGGACATGCTGCAATCCGAATTGGAATTGACCGCAGACGAAATTGAAGATAAACCAATTAGCAGCTATCCCAAACTGCGGATGAAGTGGTGGGATATGCCAGCAGATGAAGTAGAAGAATCAGGAGAAGATTGATAATGACTAAAAAAGAGAAGAAACAGGTTCCTTTGGAGGCGAGCCTTTGGGCAGCCTGTAACAAGCTGCGCGGCAGCGTGGCGGCCACTGATTATGTGAATGTAGTGCTGGGATTGCTGTTTCTGCGCTTTGCTTATGACAAATACCAAATCCAGCGTGAAAAGCTGATGAAAAACGATGATACCAAGATTTTCATTGATAATCCGAAATTCTATTCCCGCGATAATGTTTTTTATTTGGGCGAGAAAGAACGCTGGCCGTACATAAATGCTCATTCCAAGAAAAATGACATTTATCAGGTAATAGATACTGCTTATACCAATATGGAGAAAAACAACCCCGCTTTAAAAGGCGCGTTGCCGATTGGCTATTATGCCGACCTGCATATTGAACCGTCGAAGTTTTCTTCCCTGTTGGATGAAATCAATAGGATGCAGTATTCCCTCACGCAGACCGATGACGTGATTGGTCGTGTGTATGAATATTTCTTGCGGAAATTCTGCATTGCGGCAAAGTCGGAGAAAGGCGAATTTTACACGCCGGGTAACATTGTCGATTTGATGACCCGGATTATCCAGCCATATCATGGGTCTGTATATGACCCCTGCTGCGGCTCTGGCGGTATGTTTGTCCAGTCCGCAAAATTTGTGGACGCGCATCAGGGAAACCGCAAGGAAATCACGATTTACGGGCAGGAAAACAGCCAGAAATCTTATCGTTTGGCCCGCATGAATCTGGCGATTCGTGGCTTGAGCTGTGACTTGGGCGAGGAAAACGCAGATTCGTTCCTGCATGACCTGCACCCAAAGCTGTTGGCAGATTATATTCTGGCAAATCCGCCATTCAACCTGAAAGCATGGCGCACAGAAAAGCAGTTGACAGAAGATGACCGCTGGAAAGGCTATGCAACGCCGCCTGTTGGTAATGCAAACTACGCATGGATTCTGCATATGCTTTCCCATCTGTCTTATGACGGAACAGCTGCGTTCCTGCTGGCAAATGGTTCTTTAAATGCTGGTGCAGAAGGTGAGGCTGAATACGAGATTCGCAAAAAGCTGATTCAGGATAATAAGGTCGAGGCAATTATTGTGCTGCCGCGCGATATGTTCTACGCGACAGATATTTCCGTGACGCTTTGGCTGTGTGGTAATCACAAAAAGCAAAAGAAGGTTTGGCATGATGGTGCGGAAATTATGCTGCGGAACCGTGAGAATGAAGTTCTGTTTATTGACGCTCGGTCTTTGGGCGATGGCGGCAATAATGATGACGGGTACACGTTGTTGACGGAAGAAGATAAAGAACGCATTGCGAACACAGTCTTTGCGTGGCGGTCACCTGATAAAGATACCCTGTACCATGATATTCCAGAGTTTTGCTATTCTGCCAAGAATGATGAAATCGAGCGCAACTCATTTAATTTAGCACCATCGAAATATATTGAGTTTATTGACCGTGATTTTGAAATTGATTATGAATCAGAAATGACATCCATTCAGGTGGCTATGCAACGCTTAATGAAAGAAGAAACGGATTTGCAACAGGCGCTAAAGGAAGCGTTTAAGGGGATAGGTTATGCCATTGACTAAAATAAAGTTGGCCGATGCAATAGAAAGAGTGGAATGTCCGAATACGGATTTGCAATATGGTGTATTGGATGTGCGCGGTGTAAATAACTCAAAAAAGTTCATTCGCACAAAGGCAAACATAAACAATCGAGATTTAAGCAAGTTTCAGATTGTATTTCCCCATTGCTTTGTTTTTAATCATCGTACTTCCCGAAATGGCAGCAAGTTTAGCATTGCGTACAACGATACAGAGAGCGCGGTTATCTGCACAGAAGATTATGTTGTATTCAGAGTAAAGGAAACGTATGCTGACATTGTTGCCCCGGAATGGCTATACTTATATTTTAACAGAAGTGAATTTGACAGATATGTTATCACCAATTCATGGGGAAGTTCCACAGAGTTCTATAACTGGGAAGATATTTGCGCATTGGAGATGGATTTGCCACCACTTCCCATTCAAAAAAAGTACATTGCAATTTACCATGCAATCCTCAACGAATTAAAAATGAACGTTCAAATTACCGCTCAGATGCAGAGAACTTGTAGCACTTTTGTTGAAGATGTCTTGAAAACGGTTCATAAAGTACCTATTAGCACATACATAGAAGAAATCGACCAAAGAAATTCTAAAGGAACACTTGGACTTAATGGTGTAAAAGGAATCACGACCAGAAAAGAATTTATATCTACAAAAGCTGATATGAACGGTGTATCCCTATCAAACTATAAAGTTGTTCAGCCTAAAGAATTTGCTTATGTTGCTGATACATCCCGTAGAGGAGATAAAATATCTCTGGCCTTTAATGAGGGGCAAGAACCAATTCTGGTTTCATCAATAACAACGGTATTTCGAGTTAAAGATGGTTGCCAAAACACGATTCTCCCGGAATATATGTATCTTTTTTTACGAAGAAATGAGTTTGACCGCTACGCCAGATATAATTCTTGGGGAAGTGCAAGAGAAACAATATCATGGGATGATTTTGGAAGTTACCAAATACCGATTGTTCCCATTAAACAACAACAGAGCATCATAAATTTATTTCATGCTCAACGGCAACAAGATTTGAGTGCGCAAAAGCTAACTGAAATTCAAAACAGAATCAGCCCGATACTTATTGCCGGAGCATTAAAAGAGGGTGCAAAATCATGATTTCCTGCAAATATCACGAATGCGATTATGAAAAAGCAGTTCTGGAATTGTTGCAGAATCAGGGCTGGCAGTATACTGGCGGCTATGACATCCATCGAAAGAATGACGAGATATTGCTCAAGGATGATTTACGGCAGTATCTTACTGCTCGTTATGGCATTTTCAGTCCGGACGAGCTTGGCCGTATTGCCGGGTATGTTGTTGGTGGTGAACATCAATCCCTTTATAACAACATAAAAACGGCATATACGCGTCTTATGCGTGGCTATACGCTGCATCGTGACGATGGTACAACGCTTTTTATTGAGCTTTTTGATATGGAAGATGGACATTGCTGCAATAATATCTTCCGTGCCGTAAACCAGTTTGAGGTGGACGGCTATAAAAAACGCATTCCTGATATTGTGCTTTTTATCAATGGCATCCCTGTATCGGTCTTTGAATTAAAGAATCCTGCCGATGAGGATGTTTCCATTGCGGACGCATATACACAGACCCATGTGCGCTACTGCAAGGATATTCCCGACCTTATGCGGTTCGATTTTATCAATGTTATCAGTGATGGCGCGAATACAAAATATGGCTCCCTGTTCAGTGATTATGAGTTCTATTTTGTCTGGAAATCTACGGATGGGAAAGATTATGCCGCTGATGCACAGGGAATTGTTCTAACGCATACGCTGATTGCCGGATTGTTTGCCCCGGCTACGCTGCTGCGTGTACTCCATGACTACATTTATTTCCCCGATAACAGCAGCACGAATCTGGTTATCCTGCCGAAATATTATCAATACTACGGCACGGAAGAACTGTTTGCCAGCATCCTGAAAGCTCATAGGGATGGTAGCGGAAAAGGCGGCACCTATTGGGGCGCTACGGGCTGCGGTAAGTCTTATACAATGCTGTTCCTTACGCGCCGGATTACAACTTCGGTAGAGATGAACAAGCCGACTGTCATCCTGCTTACAGACCGAAACGATTTGGACGAACAACTGTCTACCACCTTTGAAAATGCAAAGGGCTATTTGGTTGATGACAATACTCTTTGCATTACCAACCGGGAGATGCTGCGCAAAAAGCTGTTCAATATCCAAAGCGGCGGCATCTTCCTGATGACGATACAGAAATTCTCCGAGGGCATCCAGCTTTTAAGCCCTCGAAGCAACATTGTCTGTATCTCGGATGAAGCGCACCGCACCCAGACCAATACGGAGGCCCACTATAAGACGGTCAACGGCCAAACGAAAAAGTCTTATGGCTTTGCCAAGTATCTGCGCGATTCTTTCCCGAACGCAACCTATGTCGGCTTTACTGGTACGCCGATTGACGCGACCCTGCGCGTTTTTGGAAGTGTAGTTTCAAAATACACGATGCGGCAGTCCTTGGCTGATGGAGCGACCGTCCAGATTGCCCGTCTGCCCGGCCCCCGTGAAGTTCGTGTTGATGACGCTATCCTGAAAGCCTGTGATGAATATTATAATCAGCAACTAAAGAACGGCGCAAACGAATTTCAAATTGAAAAATCCAAGCGGGAAATGTCCCGCCTCAAGCAGATTATCGGAAGCCCCAGCCGCCTTGATGTGGTTGTAAATCACTTTATATGGCACTACGAAAAGCGCTGTGAGGAAGCCTCCACGGTCTGCGGCAAGGCAATGTTCGTTTGCTATGACCGTCAGATTGCCTATGATGTCTATAAACGGATTAAGGCGCTGCGCCCGGAATGGTTCGTAAAACGCAAATGTGCGCCCGAATATGACGGGCAGCAGCTTGACCATGAAAGCATGGAAATCGAAAAGGTCAAGCTAGTCTGTACAAACGACAAGGACGACCCTAAAGAACTGGATGAAATTCTCGGCAACAATAATGACCGCAAGAATTATGCCAAGGCTTTTAAAGATGTACAGAGCAACTTTAAAATTGCCATTGTCGTTGATATGTGGATTACAGGCTTTGATGTTCCCAGCCTTGATACGATGTATCTGGACAAGCCCGTGGAACTGCATAATCTGATTCAGACGATAAGCCGCGTAAACCGCGTGTACAAAGGCAAGCAGCGCGGTTTGGTTGTTGACTATATCGGTCTTGAAAATGCGATTGCCGCCGCCATGAAAATGTATGACGGAGACCAGCAGCCTATCAATGGTGTGGATACCTCCCTGCGCATTTTCAAAGACCATATGAAACTTCTGGCCGATATAATGCACTCGCTCGATTTCTCTATTTTCCTCAATCCGAATATTTCCCCAGTTGCACGGCTTAATATTATCCAGTCCGGCGTTGAGTATGTAATGCAGGATGAACGCCGGAAAGCTGAATTTATGGGATATTCCCGCCGCGCGAAAAAGGCATATGATGTTTGTATCGGCCACCCGGATTTGACGCAGAACGAGATAGACACCCTACATTATTATATGTGTGTCCGTTCCGTCATTTATAAAATGACAAAGACAGGAACGCCTGACGCAACCCTGATGAATCGAAAAGTAGCGGAATATGTGGATAAGGCTATCCGCTCTACTTATTCTGAAAACACATTTGGTTTTGAGGGCGCTTCTACAGATGGTTCCGAGGACATTCTGACAGACGAGTTCTTGAAGAAATTGAGCGATATTCCTTACCCGAACACAAGGTTCCAAGCGCTGCTGAAATTGCTGCGACAGGCAATCAAGATGTTCTCGGACACGAACAATATCAAGGCAACGGTTTTCTCGCAACGGCTAAAGAAAGTTGTTGACCGTTACAATGCCCGGAATGACCTAGGCAAAACGCAGGCAGTTGTAGATGATGTGGTTGACGGGTTGAGTGCTGAATTGCAGAAGATTTTTAGCGACCTCAAAACCGAGCAGAACTCCTATCAGGAATTGGGCATCACCTATGACGAAAAGGCGTTCTACGACATTCTGATTTCCGTTGCTGAAAAGCACCAGTTTAAAGAGCAACTTTCCGAGGATAAATATATCTATCTTGCCAAGGAAATCAAAAAGCTGGTTGCTAATAAGAGCAAATACACGGATTGGACGAACCGCCAAGATGTCAAGGATGAGCTTTATACGGATGTTGCGATTTTGCTCAACAAAAACGGATTCCCACCGCAGCCGATTGATGAGGCTTATGACGAGATTATGAAACAAGTAGACAACTACAAAAAGAATCACGATAGCGATTAAAAGTACATATTTAATAACCGAGACCCGACTGGCGTAAAATGCGCTGGTCGGGTCTCTTTTTATTTTACCCACGGGTGCAAAGTTTAGAAATCCAGTTTGTAAGGTATCATAGAGTCATCACCTAGGGATATAAAAAAATATGGAAGCCGTCCAGACGTGGGCGCACGAGGTTGACCATGAAACTTACAGGTTTTGGTTCCCGGTGCAGTGAGCATCGGGACGCAGATGGCAGCGTGGAGGTCATCACGAGCGAGTACACCGTACCCAGCGTGCATGACAAGACCAAGGCCATCAAGTACGCAACGGTGATTGTTTTGCGCTCGATTGGCAGCGCCGACAGCCCGCAAGCGGACGAAATTATCCGTACATACCGCAGCCGTGGATGCCGACTCAACATTGTACATTGCAGCAGGAAGCTGTTCAATGAGTGCCTTGCCGATTTGTTCAATGCCGAGGACGATACCGATACCGAGAAAGGACCAGAAAAATGATTGTAAATACAGCCGCCGAATTGGCACAGTACATCAAGAACTCCAAGAAATACGAGAACTACTACATGGGACAGTGCGTTCTGCATGATGACAAGCATCCCAGCTTCAAATTCTGGGATGGTGATGATGGTCGTCCTGCCGGGTACTGCCTTGCTTGTGGGGGAAAAATCCGCGCTACATTTGATAAGCTCGGACTTGAATATCCCTCCGCCAAGGGGAAATATACCCCCGAAGCAATCAAGTACCGCTATTATAACGAACTTGGCAGCTACATCGGAACGAAAGTTGTCTCTCATAAGCCAGATGGAAGCAAGAAAATCCACTGGGAAATTGAGAGCCAGAACGGGCAGGTCATTTACAAGCAGCCAAAAGGCGAACTGCTGCTGTTCAACCTGCCGAATCTGGCAAACACGCCGGAGGGAAAGACGGTCTATGTGGCAGAGGGCGAAAAAGACGCGACTACTATTAGCAACCACGGAATGCTTGCAGTAAGCGCCCCCAACGGTGCGGGCCCCGGAAAATTCCCTGTTCCTGCTGCTAAATATTTTGCTGGGAAGCACGTCATTATCTATCAGGACAATGATAAAATCGGCAAGGATTTTGCACAGGAAGAAGCCGCCCTGATTTCTACAGTGGCCGCGTCTGTCAAGATTATCGACCTCTCGGAAATTTGGGAGGATATGCCAGAACACGCCGACATCACCGATTATTTTAAGCGCTTTGGCGATAATACGTTTGACGAGGTCAAAAAACTGGTTGAGAAAACGCCAGTCTGGACTGCCTCGAAAACTGCTACGGAGACGGAAATCCAAGGGCTTCAAATCCGTTCGGCCAAGGACTTGATGTTGCAGCATTTTGAGCCGGTTCCCTTTATCGTAAACTGCATCCTGCCTACGGGCTTGTCGTTAATGGCAAGCCCGCCGAAATCCGGCAAGTCTTGGTTTTCCCTTGAACTTTGCCTCTCGGTTTCAAAAGGTGAGACGTTTTTGGGCTTGGGAACTACCCAATCGGACGTGTTGTATCTCGACTTGGAAGATGGCGATGCGGAGTTGAAAGAGCGTATCAAAAAGGTAAATAGGGGCGAAGATGTTCCCGAGGGCTTTATGTACCTGACCGAAGTTCCGACTATGGATAATGGCTTGGTCGAAATGCTGGAAAAGACGCTTGCTGAACATCCAACTATTAAGTTGGTTGTTCTTGACACGCTCGGAATGGTTCTCGGTACGCAGACGAAAGACTCGAATCAGTTTGCACAGGATTATGAGATGTTCCGCACCCTCAAGCAGGTGGCTACCAAGTATTCGATTTCCCTGCTGGTAATCCACCATACCCGTAAAACGAGTGATGACAAGAATCCGTTTAATCGTATCTATGGCGGCGTTGCTGTTCAGGGCGCACTTGACACGATGATGGTTCTGGATAAAGATACCCACGATGCCGATACGGCTCGCCTGTATGTATCGGGCCGCCGTTGCCGTCAGCAGGAATTTGTACTGGCCTTTGACGCAGATAATTGTATCTGGTCTATGGTTGGTGACGCGGAAGAAGTCGATGAAAAATTCCGCCGTGGGCAGTACGAGCGCAGCGAGGTTGCATCTGCAATTAAAGAGGCCGTTGCAAGCGGCAATGGTACATGGAGTGGCCGTATGAGCGACCTTAGCCGTGTGGCAGAAAATACGCCTGATATTGGTCACGGTCTTGGAAATCCTCGCGCCCTCGCAAGTGCAGTTAAGCGCCTTGAAGATGACCTATATCGGTATGACGGCATTTCTTACACCACTACCTCAAACGGAACTGGCGGTCAAAAGTACACTTTTACCCAAGCAAACAGCAAGGGTCCTGAAAAGTGGGTCGAAACGGACGTTTCGTTCGAGGACGTAAAGGTTTCAAACTGATTTTAAGCGGTGACGGAGTGACCTGACCTTGTGTCCCAGTTTACTCCGTTGCGGAGATGGTATCAATAGCTTTCGCGGCATATTCTCGCCAAATGCTGCGATATTCCACGGTCTTATTGACACCACCTCCGCAGCGGGGTACTGGGAAGCCACAAGGTAGGAACCGAAACGCCTTGCACAACAACGGAGGTGCGTATAATATGCGTAATGTAAACGAAGTCCCTATTTGGGAAAAGAGCAATCTGACACTGGAGGAAGCCGCTGCCTATTCTGGTATCGGAATTACCAAGCTGCGTGCAATGTCCAATGACGAAAACTGCCAGTTCGTGCTGTGGAATGGAGCAAAGCGGCTGATTAAGCGCCGTGAACTTGACAAATACACGGACAAAGCATATTCAATCTAAGCAAAATTCGTAATGGACAGGAGCCTTACAGAGTGGTATACTTCATTGTGTAAGGCTCCTTTTTTCAAAAAGGAGTAATTACTATGTCTATTGCTAGAAGAAAAGATTCTCGTGGTCGTGTCCTTAAAGATGGTGAGGTACAGCGCAAAAATGATGGACTTTATATGTTCCGCTGGACTGCCAAAAATGGGAAGCGCCATACAATCTATGATGCAACTTTGGAGGGGCTGCGCGAAAAAGAGGATAAAATTCGGCACGACCTTACCGATGGAATCCGTGCTGTTGAAAGCAATGTCACTGTAAACGATATGTTTGCACTTTGGCATAAGGATAAAATCGGAATCCGCGAACATACGCTCACCAACTATGTGTACATGTACAATCGCTTTATTCGTGATGCGATTGGGAACATGAAAATCAAGGATGTCCGTAAATCTGACATTCGCCACTTTTACAGTGATATTCTGCGCAACAAGAAAATGGCGGTCAATACGCTGGACACCATCAACAACGTTCTCCATCAGGTATTTGCTGTTGCTGTGGATGATGAATACATCCGTGGAAATCCGACAGATGGTGTATATGCGTCAATTAAGGCTGCGTATCATTATGAGACGCCCAAGAGACACGCATTGACACTGCCGCAGGAACAGGCGTTTCTTTCGTTCATTAAACACACCCCAAAATATCTGCACTGGCTTCCGCTTTTTGTTTTCTTACTGGGAACGGGCTGTCGTATTTCAGAAGCAATCGGCTTGTGCTGGGAAGATGTTGATTTTGAAAACGGTACCATTACTATCCGGCACAATTTGGTTTATCATCAAGACCAAGCGGGAAAATGCTATTTTACGCTCTCAAAGCCTAAAACTAAAGCAGGAGAACGCACGCTTCCTCTGATTGATGAAGTTCGGGATGTGCTGCTGCAAGAAAAGGCGCATCAAGACGAATTGGGAATGACCTGCCAATACCAAATTGAGGAACTGAATAATTTCGTTTTCTTAAATCGTTTTGGAAGCGTTCAGAATCCTCAGGCTGTAAATCGGGCGATTGCACGGATTATCCGTGATTACAATGAGCGTGAACTTGACCTTGCCGAAAAGGAAAAGCGTGAAGTTCAGCTCCTGCCCCCGTTCTCTTGCCACAATCTGCGCCATACATACTGCACTCGTTTGTGTGAAGTAGAAACGAATATTAAGTTGATTCAGGAGCTTATGGGACACGCGGACATTAAAACTACGATGCAGATTTACGCGGAAGTAACCCAGCAGGCAAAAGCTGATGCGGGTGTGCGGTTGAGTGGTAATCTCGGTATTGCCATTTGATTTTACTACACCAGCCACTACACCACTTTTACACCAACTTTGTTGAGAGTTTTGCAAGAGCTATTGAGGGTTACACCAAATGACTAAGTAGAACATCCTATAAAGTAAGGGTTTTATAACCTTATAGAGACATCTAAGGATGCCAACTTAGAATCCCCACAATGAAGCCCATTGACCAGTAATCAGCCAAAAATATTACGATGTTGCGTTAAACGCAAAGCGCGAAATACGTAAAATGGCTGTGTCATCCTCGTTTTGACATCAATTTGACAGCAATTTTTTGAAGAATCACGGTTCGTCACGAAGCGTGGTGAATGTCAAGGAAGATACGCACCGGGTCTGTATAGAACCATTGAGCACTTCTTAGAGAAATCTAAGAGGTGCTTTTTTTATTCCCAGCATTCGGCTTCTGTTATCAAATTGGAGGAAAGTTTTATGAAAAACAATTATAAGCCTATCAAGCCTATGAAAGAGGTACCTAATCAACTTCGTAAACTACGGCGGCAATTTTTGCGGTATCAACAGGCTGAAATTGTATATAGTCTGTCACACAAAAAATTGTTTGAACTTGCCAGCGATGCTGGGGCCATCTATCGTTTCGACAGCACGGTGCTTATCAACCGGGAGATTTTCGATGCGTATTTAGAGAGATTCCATGAGCCTGCCAGAAAGATTACTATTGAGGAGGTTGAGGACGAATGAGCGGCTCTGTCTGGATGTTCTCAGACCAGATTGATGACGAAGACATAGACTTCATGCAACATGATTTTGTAACCTACAACATGGCAAGTGACTATTACAGACTGGGGTTAAAACCAGTTACCCGTCTAGCACACGAGTGTGGTGCAATCTACAAAATCGGGCGTAAAGTTTTGATTCGCAGAAGCATTTTTGAGGAGTATCTGCGTAAACTGCGTCAGATCTAAGAAGTACCCTTGTAAAAGCTTTCTAAACTGCGTCCGTTTATTCGAGGATAAGAAATGCAATACGATTACTTTTATGGCACACAGGCTGAACAGTTTTCATTCTATCGGATTCCCAAAGCACTTTTCACTGACCTGCAGTTCAAAGATTTGTCTACCGATGCCAAGGTGCTATATGGCATATTGCTGGATCGTATGAGCCTGTCCCTCAAAAACCACTGGCTGGATGAGCAGAACCGCGTCTACATAATTTTCACCCTTGAGGAAATCATGGAGTCTTTGAACTGCGCTAATCAAAAAGCGACCCGCCTGATGGTAGAGCTTGAGAAGAAAGTCGGGTTGATTGAGCGTAAACGTCAAGGGCTGGGTAAACCATGCTTAATTTATGTAAAAAACTTCGTTACTCCGAAATAAATCCAGATTCATGAAAATCATGATTCTGGACTCATGAATTTCATGAATCTGGACTCATGAAAATCACACGGAACTAATACTGATAATAATTAGACTGATTATAGTGATACTGAGAATATAAATTACAGCTAGGAAAACAGAATAAGGTGGTAGAGTATGCCCGGTGTAACAGAGCAGGAAATCGCCCAAGCGAAGCAGATGAATCTGTACCAGTATATGCAGCTGTGTGAGCCGGACAACTTCAAACCGGAAGGACCCGGACAATTCCGCCACAAGGGGCACAGCTCATTGACCTTCGCAGAGGATGGTTCGTGGACTTACTTCAAAACGAAAGCGACCGGTCGCACAGCGCTGAACTATCTCATAGCGGTTGAAGGTGTTTCGTTTGTAGAAGCGGTGCGGGAAATCAATCGGATACAGGGCGGTGTCCGTCCTTCTTTCCAACCTGTAAAAGCACCCCCACCCCCTGCCGAGAAGAAACCGGCAAAGGAATTCAGGCTGCCGAAGCCAGATAAGAACAACTACGCTGCTACTGCCTATCTTCGCAAGCGCTGCATCCACCCCAATGTTCTGACGGTCTGTAAGCAAAAGAAAATCCTGTATCAGACGAGCTTCAAGGATCATCCGAATTGTGTATTTGTCGGGCGCGATGGAAACGGTGAACCCAAAGGCGGCTGCTTGCGCGGCTGCTCCAAAATTCAATTCCGCCGCGATATTCCCGGAAGTAAAAAGATATATCCGTTTTACATCGAAGCTGCTGCCACTGCCGACGCGGTGGAAGTGTACGAAGCGCCCATAGATGCCATGTCGGGTGCCTCGCTGAAAATTATGCAACACACTGGAAATTGGCGCGGCATTCACTATCTGGCGCTGGGCGGTACGGATTACGCCGCACTGGATGCGTTTCTTACATACTACCCGAACATAACCCACATTGTCCTGTGCCTTGATAATGACGAAGCCGGGCGGACGCGAACGCAGGACATTATCAAGCACTTGGAGGGCAGCGGCAAAACCGTAGAGGATCGACCGCCGACTATCGGCAAGGATTATAACGACACGCTGGTGCAGGTTACGCAGGAATACCAAAAGCACTGTATCAGCTTGGATGATATTTTGGAGGAGGAAACCAGATGAAAACTATTGCTATCGCAAACCAGAAGGGCGGTACGGGCAAAACGACTACCGCATACAACTTGGGCATTGCCCTTACCCAGCAGGGCTACCGCGTCCTCATGGTGGACTTTGACCCGCAGGGCAATCTGTCCTGCTACTGCGGTATCCCGCCTGAGCAGGACCTTGAACAGACAATCACAGAGCTTCTGATGAAGGTTGCCTATGAAAAGCCCCTCTCTCACAGAGAGTGCGTTTATCAGAGCAAGCGCACGGATGACTCTGCACCACAGGTGGATTTCATTCCATCCAATCTCCGGCTGGCCAGCTTTGAGCTGGCAATGGGCACCATGATGTGCCGCGAGGTGTTGCTGAAAACCTGTCTGGAGCAGTACAGCAGCCAGTATGATTACTGCATCATTGATTGCTCCCCCTCCGTGGGGCTTCTGCTGACAAACGCGCTGTCCGCTGCCAACGAGGTCATCATCCCGATGCAGGCGCAGCCGTTCTCGGTGGTTGGTATGTCGCAGCTGACAAATTCGATTTCCAGCGTGCAACGCAAAATCAACCCCGGACTGCATATCAGGGGCGTTTTGCTGACGATGACCCAGCATACAAAGGTCTCGGAACATTATGCTCATGATGTCCGCGCCAAGTATGGGAGAACGCTCCATGTATTTACTACGGAGATCCCCTATAACGTCAAAGTGCAGGAAAGTCAGGCGTTTGCAGCACCCACTATCCTGTACGAACCCAAAAGCAGCAGCGCAAGAGCATACGTTGATTTTACGCAGGAGGTATTAGGTCATGGCCGCGAAGAACAAGTTTATGAACGCGATGAAGATGCCCGCGATCGCTGATATGTTTTCCTCAGAGGCTGACCGCCAACGAGAAAGCGGCGACCTTGTTACGGAAGTGCCGCTTTCCGAGCTGCATCCGTTCGTCGGGCATCCGTTTGAGGTGCGCGACGATGAGGATATGCAGAAGCTGGTGGACAGCATCCGGGAGAACGGTGTGCTCACCAACCTGACCGTGCGCCGCCGCGCCGAGGGTGGGTATGAGATCATCAGTGGGCACAGGCGGTTCCATGCTGCACAGAGGGCTGGACTGGATAGGGTCAAGGTTCAGGTGCGGGATATTGATGATGACCAGGCGATTATTGATATGGTCGATTCCAATATTCAGAGAGAGCATATCAGCCCGATGGAGAAGGCAAAAGCATACGCGATGAAGCTAAATGCCATAAAACACCAAGGAAGTCGGACAGATTTAACTTCTGGACAAATTGTCCAGAAGTTATCGGTTGAAAAGGTTGCAGAAGGAACTACCGATGGCTATAAAACCATTCAACGCTTCATCCGCCTCAACAACCTCGTCCCCAACCTGCAAAAGAAAGTCGATGACGGCAGTTTGAAATTCAACCCCGCTGTAGAGCTTTCTTACCTTTCCTCCACCGAGCAGAATGATTTCCTCGATTACATTGAATCCCAGTCCTGCTCACCCTCGCTGTCGCAGGCACAGAAGCTCAAGGCAGCCAGCAAGGACGGTGCGTTGGACCACGGCAAGCTGCTGGAAATCATGGACACCAAAAAGCCCAGTGTACCGCCTCGTGACCCTACGCTGACCATCAGCGTCAGCAAAATTGCCCGCTACTTCCCCGCCGGCTGCACACAAGAACAGATGGTAGGTATCATCATGCAGCTTCTGGAACGAAATTCCCGCCATCTTATGCCGGAAAAACAAACCAGTCTGGAGCGTTGAAATGGCAGAGTACAGATATTACCTGATCTCCGATTTTATGTCGCACGTCTTTCCGCAGCAGTTTGAAGAACAAGTTCCAACGGAGTTCTTTTCAAATACTGCTGATTTGATGAAGCGCTACCAGCAGTTGAGAGAAATGCCCTACAACAACGAGTACACCTGGAACGAGCGCACCAATCTTCCCTACCCGCGTCTGACTGTTGGAATTGACCGCCGTGACCCGGATGGTGCAGTAACCATCATGCAGGTACGGAATGGCGTCAACTACCTGTGTGATGACTACCGCGGCCCCTTTGCAGATCGCAACGACAAGCAGCTCATTGAAATGGCAAAGCAGCTTGTGACGGCAGTTGGCGTAGATCGTATCCGGCCTCACTATTACACGGAAGAAAATGGTCACACAAAGGTACATGTTGGAAACGACATCCACATAACCGAGTGGGCCAATGCACCGGAGCTTTGCAGAGCACTTCGCTTCTCACGGTTTCTGAACCGTGATGGGCAGCAACTGTTTCAGGTGCGCAACGGTCAGCGTATCATTGAAAGCTATGCGGATGGTTCACAGCTTGTGAAAGATGTGCAGACAGTTGACGATACGCACTTTTACGTAGGTAGTCGTTTCTGCCACATCCAGCAGTATGCAAATCAGTGCTTCAAAAGAGGCTGTTATGTTGAGCCGGAGCATCCGCAGCCGGGTGACAAGTTGGACAGACTGCTGATATATCAAATCCCGCATTACACCTGCGAGTATCGCTTTACGGATTATGAATACGCCCAGAACAAGCTGAAGGCCACCGATTACCGCTGTGCCTATGTGGCCAATATGCCCCGGGATTACACGCCGGACAAGTGCTTCCGGGATTTTAATTATGATGACCGCCCCTGCGCCAGCAGCATGCCGTCCCTGTCCGTCAGTGATCTGATCGTCATGGATCGTGGCGACAAGGCCGAAGCCCTGTATGTGGATGCCGTTGGCTTCAAGGATGTAAGCCGACTGCTGCCCGAGCTTCATGATATGGAAGTTGAGCGACAGGAGCACAATTTAGATGAATTAGAAAGGTAGGTGTCAAGATGCCGAAACCGCAGGATATATTTCAGCTGGCCCAGCAGGAGGCCGTGCGGGTCACAGCATCGCCGCAGGCGTGGCAGAGCTTTTTGTACACTGCCGCCCACAACTATCACACCACCTATCTGAACCAACTGCTGATTCACGCCCAGCGGCCCGACGCCGCAGCCTGTGCCAGCATGGAATACTGGAATACGAAGGCAAACCGGCTGGTCATGCGCGGCAGCAGAAGCATCACCGTGCTGCAGCGCCGACAGGGCGTGGCGGTGACAAAGCCGGTCTTTGCCATCGGTGATACCACACTATTGAGCCAGACACGCACCGGCGGGCCGTGGGAGGTCACGGACACAACGCGCCCGCTGCTTCTGCAAGATAAATCCGATGACTGGCTGGCGGCGCTGGCGCAGGATGGCGTATCCAACGAAGCCGACCGTGCCTGCCGTATGCTGGAACGCAATGTGGCGGACAGCACTCTGCAATGGGCGCAGCCTGACGAGCAAATGTCGCTTCTGCAGGAACTAGTCACACAAAGCGCTGTCTACATGGCACGGCTGCGGATTGGGCTGCCGGTGCAGGACGAGGATTTCCCGGCATTTCAAAGCGTCAGCCAGTTCGATACCTGTCAGATTTCACTCTGCTTGGGTGGCTATGTACAGGCAGCCGCGAAGCCGATGCTAGATGCCATTGGGCGCGAGGCGCTGCGACTAAACCGTGACAGCATTGCAATACCGCACGAACCAGTTCATAATGAAAGCACACGAACACAACTGAACAGCCGAGAGGAGGCCGTTACTCATGACGTACACGAAGAACCGCGAAGGCTACCTGATTCCGAGCCTTTCCCTGCCGAACCAGCCGAATCCGTACCTGAACCGCTACGCGAGGCTGCGTCTGGAATATCTAGAGCAGAACGAGCCGACGCTCTGCGACCAGCTGATGCTGGAGGGCACGCTGCTAACGAACTGCAGCCGAATTGGACGGACAGCACAGCGGATGGTAGACAAGACTCTGCGCGAGATGATGCAGACCACCCAGATGCCGGACCGCAAAACGGACCCGCTGGGCTGGGCACAGCTGACCAACAGCCTGAAGAAGCAGGCGGAGGAAGCAGTCCTTCCGATGCTGTACGAAGTTTAACCGAAGCACCCGCACAGGCGGAGAGCGAGCCATCGCCCTCCGCTTTTGCTTTGCCCGAATTTTCGCCCACGCTGTTGCCGCAGCTGCTGGCAGCGGAGACTTCTTCCCGAGCATCCAACGCCGAATATCTTACCTATTATAATAAGAACTCTCTGCTCATTGACCGGCTGCGCTTTGTGCGGGAAAGCTACAAGGATATTTTTACAGAGCTTTTGCTGGCCGATGATACCCGCGTGGGCTTTCACAGGCAGGACAACGGCCTGCTTGTCTGGCAGGGCGCGTATCTGACACGCAGCGCGGAAACGCTGCTGCCGTGGCGTGCCGTGGCCAATGCACTGAACGACTTGATTGAACAGCATGAGCTGATTGCGGCCATCGACCCGAAGAAACTGCCGCAGGTAGAGGAACAGCTTTCCTTTGAACTGCCTGACGGTTCGCTGACGAGTGTGGAAGATGACAGGTTGGAAAAGGATGATTTTCTCACCCCGGAAAAGCAGGAAACCGTCATTCGCTCTGCCCTGCCCATTGCAGAGTACAATGCCCCGCAGATGGATGACGGCAGCGTTATCACAGACGAGGAAATCAACCTGGCTCTGGCAGCGGGCAGCAATTTTGAGAACAGCAAATTCCGCATCTATCAGCAGTTCACCACCACGCAGGGCGACCACGCTGCTTTTTTGAAGAAGGAATACGGCAGCGGTGGTCGGTCATGGGATTACCAAAGCGGTGCTCATGGCTGGGTGGACCATGGCCCTGCCGGATTGAAGCTGATTTTGACAAATGAGGAAGGCCGCTTTGAGCGTCGGCTGCTATGGCGGGCCGCAGCCAAGCGCATTGCCTATCTGATCGAGATGCAGCGCTTTTTGACGCCGCAGGAGTTGGAGCAGTATCCCGCATGGGCTGCCGAACAGCAAGAGGCCGCCAGTGCGGTGCGCGATGAACCCAGTACCATACCGGAAAGCATGCCTATTTGCGCCGAGGGCAGCGTTGTCTACTTGGAGGATGACCACCGGTTTACTGTGGAGCGCATCGGGCAGTTTGACGTGCATCTGCGGGATGAGGAAGTCCCCCTGATCGGACGCGCCATCAGCCGGGAGGAGTTTCAGCGGCTGCTTGACGCCAACCCGCGCAACGACGGTATGATGCTCTCCGAGCAGCAGCACGAAGCCCTTGTGCAAACGCAGACGGAACAGGCGCTATCCTACATTGAGGATTATCTCAAGGACGAATTTGAAATCACCGAGCCGGACTTTTCGGACCTGACACGAATCGATTTGGGCTATACCACCACGGAGGATGAGAAGCACGTCATTCAGGTGTACGCCGATTTGGAGCACTGCACCGTCACTAAGCTGGTGGACGATACTCTCTACGCACAGGAACGGTATGGCTCGCTCGATGATCTGAACCAGGCGGTGCTCTCCAATCTCGATTTTGACAGCCTCATGGAAATCGACCTCGACGAGGTGGAAGAACACGAGCCGCAGGAAAATGTCTTTTCTCCCGACGAGCCTGCCGCACAAGCCCCCACTAACTATCTCATCCCTTATGAGCCGGAGGTTCCCACAGGGGCAAAGGCCAAGTTTGCTGCCAATCTGAATGTAATTCGGACACTCAAGCAAATTGAGCAGCGCGGCACACCGGCCACGGAAGCCGAGCAGGATGTTCTGGCCGGGTATCTCGGGTGGGGCGGTCTGGCCGATGCCTTTGACCCCAACAAGGACAGCTGGCACAGCGAATATGAACAGCTAAAGGATCTGCTGACGCCGGAGGAATACGCCGCCGCGCAGGAATCCACGCTGACAGCGTTCTACACGCCGCCCGTCGTCATCCATGCCATGTATCGTGCGCTGACCCGCATGGGCTGCGTGGGCGGCAATGTGCTGGAGCCCAGCATGGGTGTGGGTGCGTTCTTTGGGCACCGCAGCGGCAGCTTTGATACGAACAATGCAAAGCTCTACGGCGTCGAGTTGGACAGTGTATCAGGCCGCATCGCGCAGCAGTTATACCAGAAAGCCAAAATTCAAATCTGCGGCTACGAAAAAGCCGACCTGCCGGACAGCTTCTTTGATTTGGCTATCGGCAATGTGCCGTTTGGGCAGTATCAGGTCACAGACCGCCAATACGACAAGCTGCACTTTCAAATTCACGATTACTTTCTAGCCAAGACCGTAGACAAGCTCCGCGTCGGCGGCATTATGGCATTTATAACGACCTCCGGCACGATGGATAAAAAGTCCGAAAGCGTGCGCCGGTATCTGGCTGCCCACTGTGATTTGATCGGCGCGGTGCGGCTGCCCAACAATACCTTTACCGCGCAGGCAGGTACAACCGTCACCTCGGACATTCTGTTTCTGCAAAAGCGTGGTCGGGTTTTGGAGCAGGACGCGCCGTGGATTCATGTAGGCGAGACTGCCGATGGCATTCCGCTGAACCGGTATTTCATCGACCATCCTGAGATGATCTGCGGTGAGATGCAGATGGTCAGCGGCCCCTACGGACAGCGCCCCACCTGCGCACCACCGGAAAATGGCACATCACTGGAAGTTCAGCTTGACGCGGCCCTTGCCAATTTACAGGCCGAGTACACGCTGGCAGATGACCGGGAGGACGCGCAGGAGGAAAGCGACACGCTCGACGCTGACCCCGGCACGCGAAATTTTAGCTATGTTGTTAAAGCCGACAAAGTTTATTACCGTGAAAATTCCAAAATGCGTGCTGTGAAGGCCAGCACCACCGCGCTTACCCGCATCAAGGCGCTTGTTCCCCTGCGGGATACCTGCCGGGAGCTGATTCGGGCGCAGTTGGACAATCTGCCCGATGAAACGATTGCGGCTTTGCAAGCGCAGTTGACCGCCCAGTATGATTCCTACCACGATACGTATGGGCTAATCAACAGCCGCGGCACGGCTTCGGCGTTCCGTGAGGATTCCGGGTATTTCCTGCTCTGCTCACTGGAGGACATCGACAGTGAGGGCCATTACAGGGGCAAGACGGATATGTTCACGAAGCGGACCATCCGCCCGGCCCAGGTGGTGGACCATGTGGACACCGCCGATGAAGCGCTGGTGCTGAGCCTGACCGAGAAGGCCCGTGTGGACCTTACCTACATGGCACAGGTCACGGGAAAATCGCAGGACGAAATTATACGCGATTTGACCGGCGTTATCTTCAGTGACCCGGAGCAATCCGAGCCGGTCTATCTGCCGGCTGACGAATATCTTTCCGGCAATGTGCGACAAAAGCTGGCTGTTGCCCGGCTGGCCGCAGCGTCCGACCCGGACTATCAGGTCAATGTGAAGGCGCTGGAGCAGGTACAGCCGAAGAACCTCGACGCCAGTGAGATTGCGGTGCGTCTGGGTGCTACCTGGATACCGCCTGAATATATTCAGGATTTCCTCATGGAGCTTTTGGAACCGCCGCTGTCTACACGACTTTCCGTGAAGGTGCTGTTTGCGTCGTTCACCGGTGAGTGGAATATCACGAACAAGCGCTACGGCAACGGCAGCATCAAGGCAACCATCACCTACGGCACAAACCGCAAGAATGCCTATGAAATCACCGAGGCCACGCTGAACCTGCGGCCTGTGCAGGTGTTTGATACAGTTACCGACGCAGAGGGAAACAAAAAAAGCGTACTGAACCACGCCGCCACCGAGGCTGCCTACGCAAAGCAATGCTTGATAAAAGACAAGTTTGAAGAATGGATTTTCAAGGAGCCGCAGCGGCGGCAAGCGCTAGTAAGCCTGTACAACAGCAAATTCAACTGCATCCGCCCGCGGGAGTATGACGGCAGCAATCTGCGCTTTCCCGGCATGAACCCGGAAATCACACTGCGGCCACATCAGCGCAACGCCATTGCCCATGTGCTGTACGGCAACAACGTACTGCTGGCACATGAGGTAGGGGCTGGGAAGACGTTCGAGATGGTCGCCAGCGCCATGGAGAAGAAGCGTCTGGGTCTTTGCAACAAGACCTTGATTGTAGTGCCCAACCATTTGACCGAGCAGATGGCATCCGAGGCGCTGTTGCTCTACCCCAACGCGGAAATTCTGGTAGCGCGCAAAA
>OMCE01000071.1_pt1 | contig 50481 bp, 39 predicted proteins | sample 1644981 | NCBI WGS metagenome assembly OMCE01 (sample SAMEA103958151, study PRJEB25191) | human gut metagenome | reverse complement strand
ATATATATAATAATTTAAATATATATACTTATAATTTGATAGCTGCAAACTCGCAATATACCCCCTCCGCTGAAAACTGTCACAACTGTCACAACTGTCACGCTGTAATGCCCTTTGCTCTTTCCCTCTTATGTATCTCTTATAGCACCAAGTTTCGATATTTGTAAAAACAATTTTCTCCACTCCGTATAGGTTGTCCTACATGGAGTGGAGAATTTCGTATCGTGTGGAGTATCTTCTATGTCATGACCAGATCCAGGTCCTTTGTGAGTTTTTTCATCGCAGGGTTCTTCTCCATAAGAAGTTCCAGAACTTCATTCTTGGTCAGAACCTTGCCTACCTCTTCCTGGTCGGCAAGGCGGTAGCTGATGCTCAGTTCGCTGTTGTGAAGACCTAAGACGAAAGTCTTGAGAATGCGGTTCTTGATGTTCAAAACGTCATCTAGTAAGAGCTGGTTGTTGATGATAACCTCTATCTGCGGATAGTTGGTTATCTTCGGTACAATACTCTTCATGCGGTTGGCTAAACCTATGAAATCCAGCTTGTTCTGCATTCTCGTGCACATACTGAACCATGTTGCTTCCACCTGCTCCTGGGTGAACTCGTTCTGGTCGCCCGTGATGGTCGCTTTTTCCTCATTGGTATCATCATACGGACTGTGCAGGCGGCGCTGGTTCTCCTCCCTCTTCTTCAGGTTAGAGAAAGTCATGCCTATGCCACCCAGCTTGATATTCTTGAGTCGTGGCTTGTGAGGCGATGCAGCATCTATAGCAGCTCCGGCAGCGGCTGAGCCTTCTGGAGAGGCAGATGCGGCAGCGGTGGCAGATGCAGAATAAGATGCAGCATTGGAGGCTGCAGAAGCGGCTGTCGGTGCCCCTGACGAAGGCACAGCAGTAGCTGTAGCAGCAGACGCTCCCGGCTGTGATGACCGGTTTTCGCTGCTGCCAGAAGGCTCAGAACCTGCACCCTGAGAGGCAAGCTTAGACTGAGCCAGGAGTTTCTGAAACAGGGATTTTAATCTATTGGGCGTACGCCCCGCACTAGGCACATCCTGATCCTCGGGCTGCGTAATCTGGCCTATCTGTATCAGGGTGAGCTCTACCAGTAATCGCTTGTTGCTGCTGGCGCGGTAATGGATATCGCACTGGTTCATCAGTTCCAGCGCCTTATATAAGAAAGGTGTAGGTGCCTTCTGGGCCTGAGCCTGGAACTTGGCTTTCTGGTCATCGCTGGTCTCAAGCAGAGGCAGGGTCTGAGGATCCTTCGCCATCATCACATTGCGCACATGCTGGGCAAGCCCCTGTATCATGTTGCCGCCATCGAAACCGCGGCTCAGAATGCCGTCGAGTGTTACCATCATCTCGGCTACCTTATTCTCCAAAGCCAGGTCTACCAGACGGAAATAGTTGTCGCTGTCGAGCACGTTCAGGTCCTCGATCACCTTCTGGTAAGTGATGTTGCCCATGCAGAAGCTGGCAGCCTGGTCGAAGATAGAGAGGGCATCGCGCATACCTCCGTCAGCCTTTTCGGCTATCACGGCGAGCGCCTGCTCTTCATATTGTATGCCTTCCTTCTCAGCCACCATCTTCAGGTGGTTGATGGTGTTGGCTACCGTCATTCGCTCGAAGTCGTAAATCTGGCATCGGCTCAGGATGGTAGGCAGAATCTTATGCTTCTCGGTAGTGGCGAGGATGAAGATGACATGCTGAGGTGGCTCTTCCAGCGTCTTGAGAAAGGCGTTGAAGGCGGCTGTAGAGAGCATGTGGACCTCATCGATGATAAACACCTTATACTTGCCCACCTGAGGCGGAATGCGGGTCTGCTCCATCAGAACCTTAATCTGGTCAACACCGTTGTTGCTGGCGGCATCCAGCTCGAAGATGTTGTAGGAACGCTGCTCATTGAAGGCACGGCAGCTCTCACATTCGTTGCACGCCTCGCCGTCTTCACGAGGATGCTCGCAGTTGATTGCCTTCGCAAAAATGCGGGCACAAGTGGTTTTTCCCACACCTCTCGGACCGCAGAAAAGATAGGCGTGCGCCAGCTTGCCGCTCTTCACTGCATTCTTCAAAGTGGTGGTCAATGCACTCTGTCCGACAACCGAATCGAAGGTCATCGGACGGTACTTTCTTGCAGAAACTATATACTCTTCCATTATTTTTTCTTAATTGATGATGCAAAGATAACAAAAAAATATTATCTTTGCAAACAAATTCGGAAGAAATGAGTAAAAAACTTGGTATTATATGGAATTATCTCGCTCATTATAAGTATCTTATAGTGATTGTAGCGGGTGTTCTGGTAGTTGGTGTAGTTGACGACAACAGTGTAAGGCAGCACATTAAGTACCAGATAGAGATAGCTACGCTCCGTTCGGAGATAGAAAAGTATCGTGAGCAGTATGAAAACGACAAGCATACCTTGCGCGATATGCAGCATGGTGCGCGGGCATTTGAGAAGATAGCCCGCCAGCGTTATTTCATGAAGGCTGATGATGAAGACATCTTTGTATTGAGTTCGGATATTCCGGAAAAAACTAACGAACAAGACGAAAATGAAACAATTGAGTAAACTGGAAAGTGCTATTTTCTTGCTGGGCGGCGTGCTGATGGTTGTCGGTGCGGCTTGCTTCGCATTTGGTTTTTCACATCCGCAGCTGGTGCAGGTAACGAGCTGGGGGTTCCTGCTGGGCACCATACTCTTCAGTGTAATGCAGGCGATGCAGTTCTATGAGGGATCTTCGCTGGTAATCCACCGCCTGAAGCGCATGCAGTATGTAGCAGACATCTTCTTCGTGCTCTCAGGCATCTCGATGGTAGATACGGTGTATGCTTTCCTGCGCCGCTGGTTTGAGAATTATGAGACCTATATCACCTATTTCTATAATAAGTGGGTAGTCTTCCTCCTCATCGCAGCCCTGCTGGAACTGTATACCACGCATCGCATCTCTCATGAACTGAAGAAGGAAAACAATCAGTAATATAGAAGGACGAGAAAAAAGCTTTCGGTGGTCAATAGGAGTGCAAACAAAACATAAATCTTGTAAGAATGAATTAAATTGCAGCAATTTATTTCGTCAGTTCAAATTAAGATTGTATTTTTGTTCACCGAAAGTGATATAGATAGCTTATGAATAGAATATTTTACGCATTCATTGCCTTGATGGCACTTGCATCTTGTGCCAACAGTTACGATATCTCGGGTACTTCTAACGTAAGTACTCTGGACGGACGCATGCTGTACCTTAAGATACTGGAAAACAACGATTTCAAGAACGTGGATTCTTGCGATGTAGTGCATGGACAGTTCCATTTTCAGGGTTCTGTCGACTCTATGAAGATGGCGAATATCTTCATGGATGATGACCTTGTGCTGCCGCTGGTGCTGGAGAGTGGAAGCATTACGGTGAAGCTCGATGATACACAGCAGGTGGTAAGCGGTACTCCTATGAACGATAAACTCTTCGGATTCTTCAAGAAATACCAGCAGATTCAGAATCAGTTGCGCGAACTGGTACACAAGCACGACCAGGCTATCATGAACGGTAGCGATATGGTGGCTGTCAACAAGCAGCTGAACGAGGAATCCATCCGCCTTTCTGAGCAGGAAGACAAGCTCATCACTTCGTTTGTTACCGACAACTTCAACAATGTGCTGGGACCGGGCGTCTTCTTCCTCGTTACAATGGGCAACCAGTATCCGATGCTCTCTCCTTGGATTGAGGATATCATGAGCAAGGCTACCGACTATTTCAAGAATGATCCTTATGTAAAGGACTATTATAAGAAAGCTCAAGAGAATCAGGAGATTATGAACGGTACACGAGATGCGCAGAGCGGCATGCAGCCAGAGATGGAAGCGGCTCCACAGGTAAATCCTGATGCGGCTCCGGCACCTACCGCCAACGAACTGGCTGCGCCTACGATTCCTGAAAAACAGGAAGGTAAGGAGTAGAAACAGGGCTCTTTCAAGGTCTTGGGCATTAACATCTTGTAAAACTCTTCATTTTATAAGTTTAGTAATATGAAATTAATCAAGAATGGAACCATTATAAATGAGGGTCGCTCTTTTGTGGGCGACCTCTTGTTGGATGGTGAATTTATCAAGGAGATATATGAAGGCGAGGCACCCCGTGGCAATTACGATGAAGTCATCGATGCCTCGGGGTGTTTTGTTTTGCCGGGTGTGATTGATGATCATGTTCACTTCCGTGAGCCGGGACTTACGCAGAAGGCTGACATCGAGAGCGAAAGCCGCGCTGCTGCCTTTGGTGGTGTGACCAGTTATTTTGATATGCCTAACACGATACCTCAGACTACCACTCTGGAGGCCTGGCAGGCAAAGCGGCAGCTGGGCGCTGAGAAGAGTCATGTGAACTACAGTTTCTTCTTTGGTGCTACCAATGATAATGTAAATGATTTTGAACAGCTCGATACGCATCGTGTTCCGGGAATCAAGCTCTTTATGGGCTCCAGTACGGGCAATATGCTGGTGGATAAATATGAGGCGCTGCAGGCTATCTTCAAGAAGGCGAAAGAGCTGGATTTGCCGGTGATGACCCACTGTGAGGATACCGAAATCATAAACCGCAACATGCAGCTGGCTAAGCAGAAATGGGGTGAAGACCCTGCCGTAGAACATCATCCGGAAATACGCAGCGAGGAGGCTTGCTATGAAAGCAGCCGTCTGGCGGTGCTGCTGGCTAAGGAAAGCGGGGCGCATCTCCATATCGCTCACGTTACTACGGCTAAGGAACTGGAGTTCTTTGGTAAGGATGAAAATATTACAGGCGAGGCTGTTGTGGCTCATCTCATGTTCTCGGACAAAGATTACGCGGTGAAGGGCGCACGCATCAAATGCAACCCTGCAGTAAAGACCGCTGCTGATCGAGAAGCTTTGCGTAAGGCGCTGAGTAATGGTAAGATAACTGTAGTAGGTACCGATCATGCTCCTCATCAGTTGAAGGATAAACAGGGCGGTTGTGCCAAGGCTGCATCAGGTATGCCTATGGTACAGTTCTCGCTGGCAAGCATGCTGAAACTTGTTGACGAAAAGGTAATCAGTATCGAGCGCCTGGTTGAACTGATGTGCCATAATCCAGCCCGTCTGTTCCATATCAGTCAGCGCGGCTTCCTGCGTCCGGGTTATAAGGCAGATGTCGTTGTGGTGCGCAAGGGAGAGCCTTGGAAGGTGACCGCAGAGGTGATTCAGAGCAAGTGTAAATGGAGCCCTGTAGAGGGTGATGAGTTTGCATGGAAAGTGGAACAGACTTTCTGTAACGGTCGTCTTATCTACGACAAAGGCGTGTTTGATGCCGCTTGCAGAGGAGAGGAACTGGAGTTCAGAAACAATTCCTGAAAATGGAAATCTTACGGGGATTGTAAAATAAAATATCGTATCGGATGCGAAGAATAGTATACAATATAAGCGAAATTGAGCCATATATCAACTGGCTATACTTTTATCATGCCTGGGGATTGAGCGGCAAACCTCGAGAGGAAAAGGAAAAACTGAAGGCTGAGGCGCTCGATATGCTCCATTCATGGGAAGGCGAATATCATACCTATGCCGTCTTCGGACTCTTCGAGGCGAACAGCGAGGGGGATGATATCTGGCTGGAAGGGCAGAAAGTCCGCTTCCCGATGCTCCGTCAGCAGCATCCGGCGGCTCAGGGAGAACCCAATCTCTGTCTGGCTGATTTCATCCGTCCTCTGGACAGTGGAATAACAGACCGGCTGGGTATCTTCTGCACGACGGTAGATGGCGGTCTGGAGAAGAAATATCGCTCGGACGACTACCTCAATATGATGGCACAGACACTCTGCGACCGGTTGGCTGAAGCCACGGCAGAAAAGTTGCACGAAGAGGTGAGACGCAGCATCTGGGGCTATGCTCCCGACGAGCAGCTGAGCATCGAAGACCAGCATCTGGAGCGCTATCAGGGCATCCGTCCGGCTATAGGATATCCTTCGTTGCCCGATACCAGTGCCAACTTCATCATCGACCAGCTCATCGATATGAGTCAGGTGGGCATCCGGCTCACCACAAGCGGAATGATGACGCCTCATGCCAGTGTCTCGGGGCTGATGTTTGCACATCCCAAGTCGCGGTATTTCGAACTGGGACGGATAGGAGACGACCAGCTTCGCGACTATGCACAGCGCAGAGGAGTGCCCGTGCAGGCAATGAAAACGTATCTTCAATCAAGTTTGATCAAGAAATGATAGCAAGAATATTGATACCCGTAGTGGTATTCACCCTGTTGCCGTATCTGTGGATATATAAAAGGTATGGCAAGTTACGGCTGAAGAGTCTCTGGCAGAGGGTGCTCTTCTGGTTGCCGGCTTTCGTGGTTATCGCCTACAGTGCATATATCACGATGCTGCCCAACTTCCTGCCACGCAATCCGGTGCTCATCGACATCTGGTTTGTGATAATGGCAGTATGTGCGGTTCCGCAGTTTGTCTTCAGCCTGTTCAGTGTCTTCGGTTGGTGCTGTATGCGGCTCCTTCACGGCCATCGCAACTGGGGCAAGCTCCTCGGACTGGTAGTGGGAGCGGTGGCGTTCTTCTGCTTTATCTACGGATTTACCGAAGGTTTTCCTAAGATGCAAGTCAAGCGTATCACCATCTATGTACCTAATCTGCCGAAGTCTTTCGAGGGCTATCGCATCGTTCAGTTCAGCGATATCCATCTCGGGTCATACTATGGCTGGCGTGGTCATCTGCCTCAGCGCGATATCGACAGCATTAATGCCGAAAAACCTGATTTGATTTGCTTTACGGGTGATTTACAGAATGTTACGCCCGATGAACTGCCTGAGTATCAGGCGCTGCTCAGCAGTCTGAAAGCCAGAGATGGCGTGATGAGTGTGCTGGGCAATCACGATTACACCTATTATATGGATGTAGATGATGAGCAGGAGATAGCTGCGCTCGAGAAGCGGATGCAGGACTTCCAGCGGAGTTGCGGATGGCGCCTGCTGATGAATGAGCATGTGGCGGTGCATAGAGGCGCTGACAGCATCTATGTAGCTGGTACAGAGAACTATGACAAACCAAAGCGAACCAACGTAAGGAAGGCGCTGTATGGCATCAGACCGGGCTCTTTCGTGCTGATGCTGCAGCATATTCCGAAGCAGTGGCGCGAGACCTGGCCTTTTACTATTAATAAGGAGAAGGATGAGGATGGCGATGTGATAGGACCTGACAGGAAGGATTCGCTGGTCGTAGCACCGCAGCTTACATTGAGCGGTCATACGCATGGGGGGCAGATCAGTATCCTGGGCTTGCGTCCGTCGATGTTTACTCCTTATGATTACGGCCTCTTCGAAGAGGAAGGTTGCCAGCTCTATACCACATCGGGTCTGGGTGGTACTGTTCCAATCCGCATAGGGGCTACGGCAGAAATCGTGGTCATCACATTAAAGAGAAAATAAGGAGTGTTGAATGTTAAATGTTGAATGTTAAATTATTCATTCTTAAATAAAAAATGAAGTACTTATATCGTCTGTATCAGCTTGTAATATGCTTGCCTATCCTGTTGGTAGCTAGTGTTTTAACCAGTCTATCTACCGTTTTGGGATGTATGCTGGGCAATGGCCATTTCTGGGGCTATTATCCCGGCAAGTATTGGTCCTGGCTTTGGGTCCGCATCCTCCTCCTGCCTGTAAAGGTGGAGGGACGTGAGCATCTCAAGAAGAACCAGAGTTATGTTTTCGTGGCCAATCATCAGGGCGCTTTCGATATCTTCCTGATATACGGTTTTCTGGGCAGAAACTTCAAGTGGATGATGAAGAAGGGCTTGCGCAAAGTGCCTCTCATCGGTATCGCCTGTGAGTATGCGCACCACATCTTTGTAGACAAGAGCGGACCTTCTAAGATCCGTGCTTCTTATGACCGTGCTCGCGAGGTGCTTAAAGAGGGCATGTCGCTGGTGGTATTCCCAGAGGGTGCCCGTTCGTTTACGGGGCACATGGGCGTGTTCCGCCGCGGTGCTTTCATGCTTGCCGATGAACTGCAGTTGCCGGTATGTCCGCTTACCATCAATGGCAGTTTTGATGTGAAGCCTCGCATGAAGGACATCTACTGGGCTTTCTGGCATCCTCTGAAGCTCACCATCCATGAGCCTATCGAGCCGATAGGCAAGGGAGCTGACAATATCAAGAACCTGATGAACAAGAGCTATGAGGCGATCATGAACGGACTTGACAAGAAATATCAGGGTTTTGTAGAGAATCCGGACCAATAATTTCGGGTTTTTGCTTGTTATTTCAAAAATAAGTTGTAATTTTGCATCTGTATTACATTATATAGAATCAGAATCATTAAAATTAGAAGAAGTTATGAGTGATAGCATAGTAATCATTCCTACATATAATGAGAAGGAAAACATCGAGAAAATCATCCGTGCTGTCTTCGGTCTCGAAAAGCAGTTTGATATCCTCGTTATCGATGACGGAAGTCCTGACGGTACTGCTGCCATTGTTAAGGGCTTGATGGCTAATGAGTTTGCCGGTCGTCTGCATATCCTGGAGCGTTCGGGTAAACTCGGTTTGGGTACCGCCTATATCATGGGCTTCAAATGGTCATTGAAGCAGGGCTATGACTTCATCTTCGAGATGGATGCCGACTTCAGTCATGATCCTAATGATTTGCCTCGTCTCTATGCGGCAACTCATGATGAGGGGTATGATGTGGCTGTAGGCTCAAGATATATTTCGGGTGTGAACGTGGTCAACTGGCCTATCGGACGCGTATTGATGAGCTATTTCGCTTCTAAATACGTACGTATCGTAACCGGATTTAAGGTGAATGATACCACAGCTGGATTCGTCTGCTACCGACGTAAGGTGTTGGAAACCATAGATTTGGATGCTATCCGCTTCAAGGGCTATGCTTTCCAGATAGAGATGAAATATACGGCTCATCGAATAGGTTTCAAGATCAAGGAGGTGCCTGTCATCTTTGTTAACCGTCGTGAAGGTGTGAGCAAGATGAGTGGTGGCATCTTTGGTGAGGCTTTCTTTGGCGTGATGCGACTGCGCCTGGATGGCTGGTTCAAGAAATATCCGAAGAAGGATTAATACTCAGTAATCACTAATCAGTACTTGGATGGAAATCCAAAAGATAGAAAAAACATACGGGCGTTCGCCACAGGCGGATGCCCTCTTTGATTTGATGGGGAAAAAGTCGGTTCATTCCATTTTTCTCGAGGGTTTGCTGTGCTCTTCGGCTCCGATGTTCTTTGCTTCTCTGCAGGGGAAGATGAGGCGTTCGGTACTCTTCGTACTGGATGATGCCGATGAAGCAGGCTATTTTTATCACGATCTCACTCAGATGATGGGGCAGGAGAAGGTCTTCTTCTTTCCTTCCAGCTATCGGCGTGCCGTGAAATACGGGCAGCGTGATGCAGCGAACGAAATCCTACGTACAGAGGTGCTGGCGCGCCTCTCTTCGGGAGGACATTTCCTGGTAGTCACTTATCCCGATGCACTGGCAGAACTCGTTGTGGCTAAGCAGAATTTGGATGAACGGATTCTGAAACTGACTGTAGGCCAGCAGATTGCTCAGACCGATGTGGTTCATACCCTGCGCGATTTCGAACTCAAAGAAACCGATTATGTTTATGAACCGGGCCAGTTTGCCGTGCGTGGAAGCATCCTCGATGTCTATTCCTACAGCTGCGAATATCCGTTCCGTATCGACTTCTTCGGCGATGAGATTGACACCATCCGTACCTTTGATGTTGAGACCCAGCTCTCGCAGGCGAAGCGCACAGAGATAGAAATCGTGCCCGAACTCGCCCATATCGAGAGCAACAAGCAGTGTTTCCTCAATTTTCTCTCCGAAAGTACGCCAGTCGTTGCGAAAGACCTTTCTTTCGTTTGCGACCGCATCGGTCAGATCTATACCGAAGGCTTCTCATCGCAGAGCCTTACCGAGCAGCTGGAGGGGGCTACTGAGGTAGAGGCTGAGCGCATCAGACGTGACATGAAGACCGAGCTCAACCTCGTTTCTCCGCTCGATTTCAAGAAGGCAGTAGCGGCTCATCTCCGTATCGAGTTCGGCAAGGTCGCTCCGTCAGAGAGTTCGGCTGTGATACCTTTTAATATCGCTCCACAGCCTCTTTTCCATAAGAATTTCAATTTGCTTTGTCAAACTCTGGAGGATTTCCTGCTCCAGGGTTACACCTTATATATATTGGCAGATAGCCAGAAGCAGCAACAGCGCCTGAAGGATATCTTTGAAAGCGAAGAGCTGAAGCGCTACGCCATCCGTTTTACACCGGTAGACAAGACGCTTCATGAAGGCTTTACTGACCATGACAAGAAGTGCTGTTTCTTTACCGATCATCAGATTTTTGACCGTTTTCATAAATATAACCTGCGCTCAGATAAAGCGAGAGCCGGCAAGATGGCACTCACCATGAAGGAACTGCAGGAGATGGAAGTGGGAGATTTTATCGTGCATGTAGACTTCGGTATCGGCAAGTTCGGCGGTCTGGTTAGGATTCCTACGGGCAACAGCTATCAGGAAATGATCCGCATCGTCTATACGAACAATGACAAGGTGGATGTTTCTATCCACTCGCTTTATAAAATCAGCAAATATCGCCGCAGCGATACCGGTACTCCGCCTCGTCTGTCTACACTGGGTACAGGTGCCTGGGATAAACTCAAGGACAAAGCTAAGAAGCGAATCAAGGACATTGCGCGCGACCTGATCAAACTCTATGCCCAGCGCCGACGGGAGAAGGGATTCGCCTTCAGTGCCGACAATTATCTGCAGCATACGCTGGAGGCTTCCTTCCTATATGAAGATACGCCAGACCAGAATAAGGCTACTCAGGAGGTGAAGAAGGATATGGAGAGTGGCAGACCGATGGACCGTCTGGTTTGTGGCGATGTGGGCTTCGGCAAGACTGAGGTTGCCATCCGTGCAGCCTTCAAGGCAGCGTGCGACAGCAAGCAGGTTGCGGTGCTGGTGCCTACTACCGTTCTGGCTTTCCAGCACTATCAGACTTTCAAAAAGCGTCTGGAAGGCATGCCTGTAAGGGTAGACTATCTCAGTAGAGCCCGTACAACGAAGGAAACCAGAGAGGTGCTTGACGCCCTGAAAGAGGGTAAGATTGATATCCTCATAGGTACGCATAAGCTGATATCAAAGACCGTGAAATGGCATGACCTGGGACTGCTCGTCATCGATGAAGAGCAGAAGTTCGGTGTGTCTACCAAAGAGAAACTCCGTCAGCTCAAGGTAAATGTCGATACACTCACGATGAGTGCCACTCCGATTCCGCGAACCCTCCAGTTCTCTCTGATGGGCGACCGGGATATGAGTATCATGCGCACTCCGCCACCTAACCGTTATCCGATTCATACCGAACTGGTAACGTTTAGTAGTGAAGTTATCTGCGATGCCATCAATTTCGAGATGAGCCGAAACGGACAGGTTTATTTCGTATGCGACAGAATATCCAAGCTTCCGGAGCTCAAGATGCTCATCGAGAAGCATATTCCAGACTGTAGGGTAGCAATCGGTCACGGACAGATGAAGCCTGAGGATTTGGAGAAAATCATCATGGGCTTTATCAATTACGATTATGATGTACTGCTTTCTACCACTATTGTAGAGAACGGTATCGACATTTCCAATGCCAATACGATTATCGTGAGCGATGCTCATCACTTCGGATTGAGTGACCTGCATCAGATGCGTGGACGCGTAGGAAGAAGCAACAAGAAGGCTTTCTGCTATCTGATGGCGCCACCTAAGAGTGCACTTACTCCTGAGGCGCGTCGCCGTCTGGAGGCTCTGGAGACGTTCAGCGAACTGGGTAGCGGCTTCAATCTCGCCATGCAGGACCTGGATATCCGCGGTGCGGGTAATCTGCTGGGCTCTGAGCAGAGCGGTTTTATGGAAGATCTGGGTTATGAAACCTACCAGAAAATTCTCTCTCAGGCTGTCACAGAGTTGAAGAACGAGGAGTTCTGTGATCTTTATCAGGAGAAGATGGATGAAGGTGCCCAGCTTACGGGTGATGATTTCGTTGACGATTGTGGCATAGAGAGCGATCTGGAGATGTATTTTCCTCAGACTTATGTGCCGGGTGACAGTGAGCGCATGCTCCTTTATCGTGAACTGGACCGTCTGGAGAGCGATGAGGAAGTAGAGGATTACCGCAAGCGTATGATAGACCGCTTTGGTCCTGTGCCTCATGAAGCAGACGAACTGATGCATGTGGTAGGTCTGCGTAGGGTAGGCAAGAAGCTAGGTTGCGAGAAAATTATTCTCAAGCAGGGCTATATGCAGATGCAGTTTGTGAGCAATGTAAACAGTCCGTTCTACAGAAGTCAGATGTTTAACCGCATACTCGCTTACGTTACCAGTCATATTCAAGATTGTGTTCTGAAGGAAAAATTCAACAAGCGAATGCTTCGCATCAATGATGTGAAGACTGTAGGGCAGGCTGTAAATCTGTTGAATCAGATATCGCAGATAGATTTAGGTAATGAAAAGAAATAATCTGTGTCTACAGTCTATGGGTAAAATCCTCTATCAATTGTGGAGGTAGACAATAAAATAGACTATTGATTTATACTGAAAGGTTATAAATCAGACAACGTTACATGATGATATGTCAACTTTACATGATAATATGTTTCAGTTTAGTGTATAAAAAAAACATTGGAATCTCAATATCCCTATTGAACTCCAATGTTTTATTTTTTTGTATAAGTAAAAGATGATGATAAGCGTTTCACAACGCATTTTGAATTTTTCTGTTGCAAAGATACTATTTTTCATTATAATATAGGGGTAATATTTTGTATTTTATGGGGTAATATTTGATTAAATTTATAAAAATGAAACTGAAAACACATTTATATAACAAATAATACCTGTAGAATGAACTATTTTATGGGATAAAAATAAAAAATAGTGGAAAAACACATAAAAAAGTTCTTTATTTCATTTTTTATTTGTACCTTTGTTCAGGCATACAACAATTTTAAATATATATATAAACATGAGACAGAAAAAGTACATCTTAAGCGAGCAGGAACTTCCTACTCAGTGGTACAACATTCAGGCAGATATGCCTAACAAACCATTGCCACCGTTGAACCCTCAGACACACCAGCCAATGAATGCTGATGATTTGTCACACGTATTTAATAAGGAGTGCTCAAAGCAGGAACTTGATACTGAGCACGCTTGGATTGATATTCCGGAAGATGTGCTGGAGAAGTACACCTTCTACCGTTCAACCCCTCTTGTACGTGCTTACGCCCTTGAGGAGGCACTCGGTACTCCGGCGCATATCTATTTCAAGAATGAGAGTATCAATCCGTTAGGCTCTCATAAAATCAATTCAGCCATTCCTCAGTGCTACTACTGTAAGCAGGAGGGTGATACCAATGTCACTACAGAGACTGGTGCAGGCCAGTGGGGTGCAGCCCTCTCTTATGCAGCAAAACTCTACGGCCTGGAGGCTGCAGTTTATCAGGTAAAGATTACCATGCAGCAGAAACCATACCGTTCCAGCATCATGCGTACGTTTGGAGCCACAGTAGAGGGTTCTCCTTCCATGAGTACACGCGCAGGTAAGAACATTATCACACGTGATCCTCATCATCCTGGTTCCCTCGGTACTGCCATCAGTGAGGCTGTTGAACTGGCTACAACCACACCGGGCTGTAAGTATACGCTGGGTTCTGTGCTCAATCATGTGGCACTTCACCAGACCATTATCGGTCTAGAGGCAGAGAAGCAGATGGCGATGGCAGGTGAGTATCCTGATCAGGTGATTGCTTGTTTCGGTGGTGGTAGTAACTTTGGTGGTATTGCCTTCCCATTCCTCCGTCACAACTTCACAGGCGAGCGCCATACTGAGTTTATTGCTGCAGAGCCGGAGAGCTGTCCTAAGCTGACTCGCGGTAAGTTCGAGTATGATTTCGGTGATGAGGCAGGTTACACTCCATTGCTGCCAATGTTTACTCTGGGTCATGATTTCAAGCCTGCCAACATTCATGCAGGTGGTCTCCGTTATCATGGTGCTGGTATGATTATCTCCCAACTTCTGAAGGATGGTTATCTGCATGGTGTAGATATCCCTCAGCTGGAGTCATTCAAGTCAGGTATGCTCTTCGCTCAGACCGAGGGTATCATTCCTGCTCCAGAGAGCTGTCATGCGATTGCAGCCACTATACGTGAGGCGCTGAAGGCTAAGGAAGAGGGCAAGGAGAAGGTTATCCTGTTCTGTCTCTCAGGTCATGGTCTTATCGATATGCCGTCTTACGATAGCTTTATCAATGGCGATTTGCACGATTATTCTGTGAGTGATGAAGAAATCCAGCAGTTCCTCAAAGATGTGCCAAAGGTTGACTAAATTATAGTTAACAGTATATAGCAAACAGTTGACAATTATTCTTTGAGATATATTGAAATAACAATATCACATTATAAAAGAAGCCAGGCTGCGAAAAGCAACCTGGCTTTTTATTTAGAGATTCTATTTTCTTTTATTTAGAAATTCTATTCTCAGTTCGAGACTTCAATCTTTCATTAGAAGTTCAACCACTCTTCGATAGCCTTAGCGATGACATCGAAGCTTGTGGTAGGCTCGAAGCGGGCTACGACCTGACCCTTCTTGTTAACGAGGAACTTGGTGAAGTTCCACTTGATATCGGCACTCTCCTTGTAGTTAGGATCAGCCTCGCTCAACATCTTGTCGAGAACAGGGTAGAGAGGGTGGCTCTCGTCCCAACCAGCAAAGCCCTTACATTCTTTCAGAAATTTGAAGAGAGGGGCAGCATCGTCTCCGTTTACCTTGATCTTCTTGTAGCGCTGGAACTCTGTGCCGTATGTAAGCTTGCAGAACTGATGAATGCTTTCATCTGTACCAGGGGCTTGCTGACCAAACTGGTTGCAAGGAAAATCAAGTATTTCGAAACCTTGAGAATGATAGGTCTCATAAAGTTTCTCCAGTTCCTCATACTGAGGGGTGAAACCACACTTTGTAGCGGTGTTAACGATGAGCAGCACTTCGTTGGCATACTCCTTGAGGGAAACATCCTTTCCCTTTCTGTCTTTAACAGAAAATTCGTAAACAGTTCTCATTTTTTTTATCTTTATGTATGTGTTATCTATATTTCCGATCTCAACTTATATAATCTAGAGTGCAAAGATACTACTTTTCTCTTAGAATACTTCAAGAGTTTTTTTAAAAATTCTAAAAATCGAACAAAATCATAGATGAAGGAATAAGCGTAATATATATAATGTAGATAGATATTGTATATCTGGGTAAACAGATACCATATAGCTGAGTATATAGATATCGGTTAGACTATAGAATATAGAAGAATAAAATATGTAGACGATATAACTACACAATATCAGTATGAAACAGTATAAAAAAATGCAGGATTTTCACAAACCCTGCATTCTTTTTTTCTTTACCTCTTTTTCCTCAAAAAACAAAGAAAAAGAGGTTTACGATTAATCTATCATTTAACTTTTCTAAGAACTTGTTGCAAAGATACTACATTTTCTTGTAACACCAAACTTTTTCTCAGTTTTTTTTCAGTAAAAAGGGAAAATTAATCAAATACCCCCCCCCATTTTTATACTTTTTTGCAATATTCGGTCAAAAAACAAAGCAAAACGGCTCAATTTTATGAATATTCTGCTTTTTTCCTTGTTTGAACGTTTTGCTGTGTACGATAACGAAGAAGGCTGTGTCCGGCAACAACTGAAGATATGTCCTATAATATGTATTACTTTTTTGTCAATACAGATAAAAGCAGCCATCAGTAATGATGACTGCTTTCATCTGTAATGATGCGGGCTATCCCTGCGTTCTGTTTCGGTATTCAGTAGGCACGATACCCGTTTCTTTCTTGAATACCTTTGAGAAATACTTAGGGTCAGTAAAACCTACTGCGAAGGCGATACTGGTCAGTGTATCGTCTGTATTGCGCAATATCTCGCATGCCTTCTTGATACGTATATGGCGAACGAAGTCTACCGGTGTCATTCCGGTCGTTGCTTTCACCTTATTATATAGTACGCTTCGGCTCATACCGATTTCGTTCGAGATGTCATCAATCTTGAGTTCCGGGTTGCCTGCATTTTCAACAACAAACCTGAAGATACGCATCATGGTTCTGTCTTGAATCTGTGCCGCCATAAATGCCAGCTCGCTGTTTGGGTCAACCGCTTCGTTCTCGGCACTAGTTTCAGCCTGGTTAAGAGCAGGCAGAGGAGCTGCTGCAGGCAGTATTCTCAGGGCTGCTATGGCATCTTTATCGCCAGTTTCCTTCAGTTTTCTGATGACATCCATCTGAATGTTGCGGCGCTGGGTGAGGATAGCCTCTATTCGGCCGAGCAGATAAGGGGTAGAGAATGGCTTGGTGATATAGGCATCAACACCTTCATCAAAGCCCCGCTGCTGGTCTTCTACGCTTGCCTTGGCCGAGAGAATCATCACTGGGATGTTGTTGAGGGTGGTATCCTGCTTAATCTCGTGAATCATCGACAAACCATCCATCACAGGCATGGTAACGTCTGTAAGGATAAAGTCGGGCGTCTCCTTGCGTGCCATTACCAAGCCAGCCTTTCCGTTCTCTGCGAGCAGCACGTTATAGGTAGGCGAGAGGATACTGTAGAGGAACTTGCGCAGGTCGGCATTGTCTTCAACTACCAGTACCGTCTGGTCTTTGTATTCCGCTTCTTCTTGTGCTTCTTTCTGTTCCTTGCCCATTTCTTCCAGTCGTTCAGCCTCTTCATCCTTTTCTTCTTTCTGTTTGTTTACTTCTTCCAGATAGTCGGATGCATTGCGGTCGTCAATCTGTCCGTTCTCTTTCTCCCTTTCTGCCAGGTCGTAATCTTCCTCGCTCAGACCGCTGTTCGTATGGAAGTCTGCCTTGTTGCCATATCTCTGAACCTTGTCCAGCATTACCAGCATCTCGTTGGCATTGTCTGCCACCATTTTCAGCAGTTCCTTGCCCTTTCGGGTGATACCCGGTTCGGTATCCAAAACGGTTTTTACCGGGGCTCCGATGAGCGTTAGAGGGGTTCTCAGACGGTTGGCTGCATCGTTGTAGAACTCGTTCTTCATCACGCTCATCTCGTGGGTTACGTTCTCGTGCTGGCGCTGGTTGTAGGTATAGAAGATTGCGCCTACGATACCGAAGAGCAGAAGCAGCATCAGAAATTTGCCCCAGATGCTTTCCCAGAAGGTAGGGCGCACTTCGATAGGCAGTTCTGCCACATACTTGCTCCATACACCGTGAGAGTTGGTGGCTCTCACCTTGAGTACGTAATCGCCATGACTGATACGGTTGAAGCCGATGGTATGGTTGCTTCCGTTTGATATCCACACGCCTGGAGCTGTATAACCATCTATGCGATAGAGGTATTTGGTCTGATACTTGCGCTGATAGTCGAGCGATGCGAAGTTGATGGTCAGATTTCGCTTGTTGGCAGGAATCACCACTTTATCCTTGTGCAGGATAGGTTCCGACTCCTTCTCTCCGCTATAATGGAGGGAACAGAAGATGACTTTAGGCTGGTAGTTGCTCTTCTTCAGCGTAGCCGGATTGAAGGTAATCAGTCCCATCGGGGTACCTACCGAGATGTTGTTGCTTGCCGGATCGTGGTAAGGACGGCTTTGCGAGAACGACATGTTGAAGTCGAAGTCGTTAGGTCCGAACACATTGCACTGGCCCGTTTTCGGGTTTACGCAGTCGATACTCGATTCTCTGATTACCCAGATTCTTCCCTGGTTGTCTTCTACCATGCCCTGTACGATGCCTTCGTTAATATCGATGGCATGGAAGTATTTCATCTTCAGGTTGTCTTGCAGGAGCGATTTGCTCACAATCTCTTCCATCACACCGCCCTGTTGCGAGATATACATCTTGCCGCTGGTGTGCTCCATGATATTGTTCATATCGTTTGCAGCCAGACTTGTTGTATCGTTCGGTATGTAGTAGGTCTTGTGGTAATTGATCTTTCTTGCGTTTGTAAAGGCATCACTGAAGGTGATGAGACCATCTGTAGTTCCTACGAGAATGGTTCCCGTAGTGGTGCAGCAGATGCGGCGTATGCGGTCGTAGTGCTGTTTCTCCCAAGGCAGTCCGTTTCGCTTGCTGATGAAGCTGATACTGCCGTCTGCCGCCTCGTTAACAAGTGCCAGACCACCTCCGTAGGTACCTATCCAGATGCGTCCGGTGCGGTCGGCTACAATGTCTTGTATCTTGTCGAACGGCAGCGATGACGGGTTGTTGGCATCATAAACAAAGTGTCTTACCTGCATTTTATCTATCAGATAGACACCATTTCCGTTGGTTCCTATCCATGCTCTTCCCTTGATATCGAAGTGGATAGACATGATGCCCTTCTCGTCGAAGTTTACTTGCTGTGGCACGATCTGTCCGCTTGGCGACAGGTATCCGATGCTTTGGTAGGATGCGTTGAGCACCTGGATTACTCCGTTGTGATAACCGGCCCAGATATGTCCATCTGGCGATGCATTCACCGAGAACACTTCGTCTTCGCCCACATCCAGCTTATTGATAATGTAAGGGTGATATTTGAAGACTACCTGTGTCAGGTCGTGAGAGCCTGTCAGCCAGAGGATTCCCTGGTCTGAGAGTACATATTTCGTAATCTTCGGTATGCGGTAGTTGCCCGATGAATTGCTTCTCAGCAGATAAGGCACCAGTTTTCCTGCCTTGCGGTCAAAATAACTGAAGGTTCCTCCTCTTGGCACTACCCAGAGGGTCTTGTGTTCATCTTGTGTGATGAAATTGCTTTCGCAGGTTGTGCGGTCCATCGGGTCGTCCTGGTCGGCAAAGAGCCACTGTTTCTGTCCGGTCTTCGGATTGACGAGGGTTACTCCCATGCCGTCTGTAAATGCCCATACCATACCGAAAGCATCGGTATAAATCTTCTTTACCTCTGCCAGAGGCTGACTCGGGCTCTGTACGTTGATGATATCAAACTTGAAGGTGCGCGGGTTGTAGATGACCACACCCAGATTGGTTGCCAGCAGGAGCTGGTAACCTGTATTTTTCAGTTCGTTGATACGGGTTACGCCTTCTGGCATTGGTATCATGGTGAGTCGGTTCTGCAGGTCATATTTTGCCAGTTTACCGTCTTCAGTTGCCAGGAACTCATCTTCTCCCACCCCTCTGAGCCATTTGAAAGGCAGTTTGCTTGGAAATTTCGAGTTGTATATGCATGCGCCTTTGTCGGTAAGCACCCATTCTCTTCCGTGTATATCTTGATGGATGTACCATACATTTCCGCTTCTGAGTCCCTTTTTTCCTACTTTTATGAGTTCTATGTTCCGCTCATCAAAGGTTCTTCCTGCTGATCGGATGATGTATTTTCCATTTTCTGAAGTAAACCATGTAGCTCCGTTTTTCAATGGGTATACCTGGCTCACGCGCAGGTCGATGTTGAACAGTTCGTTGAATTTCTGTCCTACAGCAAAGAACCGGCAGAAGTGGGTATCGTATACGTAGAGCTTGTGGTCGTATGTGATACACCACACGTTGTTGTTATAGGATGGTTCTATTTTCAGTATACGGTTGGTTGACAGAACGTCAATATCATCCGGGTTGTCTCTGAAAGTATGAAATTTGTAGCCGTCATAGAACGACAGTCCGTTCCAGGTACTGAACCACATGAGGTTGTCTTTACCTTGTTTGAGGTCTGAGATGGTATTGGCAGCGAGTCCGTCTGTGATAGAGAATTTTCTCACATCGCAGTAGGGTACAGCTGCTGTCATAATGGTAGAGAGCAGTCCTAATAGGGTGATATATAATTTTCTTTTCATCATTTTTATTCGTATACGTTTATTAATCGCAACAAAGGTAGTGAAAATAAATGAGATATCGTAGTTTTAGGTGTATTTTTTTATGTTATTGCATTAAATTATTCCACTTTTCATGTTATAGGGGTAATATTTGGTTGTTATCTCCCTGTTTTTCTTTTGTTTAGCGTTTGTTGTTTCGCTACTGGTTATTTCTGAATTTTCTTCATGTTTTTGAAAGAATAGGGATTTCCCCCTCAGTTTGTATCCTTTTCCCCTTTGATGCAGACGAAAAATCCACTACCTTTGCATCGAGTTCAAGAAAGAATACTATTCTTTGAGAACTCAAAAGTATAGAAGATATAAGAATATAAATAACTTAACTGATAAATTGATATGAAAAAGTTTACTACTCTTCTCACAATGGCTTTCATAGCTTTGATGAGTATCTCATTCACCTCATGTGATGATGATTCTGATATTGCATACACCCTCGATGGTACATGGAAGGGTAATATGTTGGTAGAATATGATAATCACAAGGCCCTCTACTCGGTAATCCGATTCGACCAGAATGATGGCATCTATTCCGGTACAGGCTATTGGATCGATTATTATCAAGAAGATTATTGGCATGGTAACAATTATATAGCAAACCGTATTCGTTGGACAGTACGCAACAGAAACATCTATATCACTCTTCTTGATGAGAATAGTAATGTTGTGATTTACGACTATGCTCTGGGCGACCGCAAGTTCTCTGGATATGTAGAGGCTGATAACGGCAACCGTGCTTATTTCGAGCTGTATCGCGATTCTTACAACTGGCGCGATGATTATGACTGGGGTTACGATGACGGTTGGGGCTACAGCAAGCAGCATTCGGGCTTGGAGAACACCCAAATTGTTTCTCGCGGAGCTAAGGATTCTGTAGAGTATGTTAAGGTAGCAGATGATAATCAGAAGCCTGTTCGCCGTTTTGTAGTGAAGTAAGGCAATAAGGAATTTAGTTTGAAGAAAGGAAACAAGATATGAAAAAGTTTAATCGGATATGGATGTGGATGGCGATAGCTGCAGCATCTTTCTCATTTACCTCATGTGATGATGATTATTATTGGCATGATGATTATTACTGGTATGATGACTATAATCATGGTGGCTGGGGATGGAACCAGGGCGACTGGAACAACGGCTCTAACGGCTCTCAGAATGATTACCTGCTGTCGGAGGCTCAGACTCTTACAGGCGACTGGAGAGGCTCTGTGATGCTCTCTGAACTTGCTGAGGACGGCCAGTCTCGCAATAACTACAGTTTCAATGCCGAGATGACGTTCTATCAGGCGGGTGATAAGGTTAACTCGCTCAGTGGTAATGGTGTAGAAGTGGATTATGCCGATGATGGAAGCAATGAATCCCAGACCCTGAAGTTTACCTGGTATATCGATAAGAATGGTGATATTTATATCCGTTATAATGATACGGGTGCTACCTATGTGATGGATGCAGGTGCTAAGCAGTATGGTTTCTATCTGGGTGATGAAAAGGGCCGTGATGTGTTCTATGGTTATATGATAGGAACAGGTAAGGCTAAGGGTGATGTGATGCAAATCGATCTGGAGCGTTACGATCCGAGTGGAGCCCGTAAGAAGACCCGTTCTGCTGCAACCGATTCCGTAGCTCCTAGCTTCGGTAAGGCTACCGGCAGGGCATTCATGCCACATGCAATCAAGAAGTTGCCGGGAAGATGATGATATAAACAAAAGAAATCCGCTCACTCATTGATTTGAGAGAGCGGATTCTTTGTTTGTATATAGCCTGATTTATTTAAAGCCCCAAAGTTTCTTGAGAACTTCTGCATCTTGGTTTTCAGCATTCTTCTCTATTTCATCAGGGAGATTACAGAAGAAGTCGATGCCGGTTTTGTCTTCCAGCGTCTTGATGTTTACGACATAGTTGCCGAGCTTATCGCCATTTTCAAATGCTTTGTTCTCGTGAGGGAACCAATAGCCGAAAGCGCTGTATGTATACTGGTTGGTGCTCTTGTTTAGCTCCTTTTTCAGTACAGCTACAAAGAAAAACTTTGGTATTGGGATATAGCCTGGCTTCTGGGTTTCGCTAGAAGCACCATTCTTCTTCCAGCCCAGGAGATTACTTTCGCTGCCTACCGGGTCGATAGTTCCACCCTTTACGATAAACAGGGTATCAGAATCAATCTTTGGAGCTTTGGTACGAAGATCTTTCTCCATCTCATACCAAGTTCCGTGTTGGTTGAAATCTCTGTATTGGGGCTGCATGTTGGTCATATAATATGTTTGATAGCGTTGATTTGCATTATATAGTCTGTCTGCATTTGGACAGATATGTCCATGGTCCATGTGCTGTGACGTCGGTGTTGGAACATCTGTAAAATCAACGATGTTCCATTGTTCTTGAAGGTCTATATCCCAAGGATATTGTCTTTGACCATAAGGTGCCTCATATCTTCCCTTTATATTTTGTTTCGTATTGGTTGTGTTGAAAGTATAGCAACTCCATCTCTGGCTCTTCATGTTGTCGTCCCATTCTGTAGAATAGTTCAACATACCTGTGGTTTTATCTATGTGAACAATAGGGTAGCTGGTGCCATTGTTCTTGAGTTTAGGGAACTCTAAACCACCAATAGCATTTCTTACCACTTCAGGCATGTTGACTGTAGCCACATTCTTGTTTGTATTGTACTTATCGGTTGATTCGCCGCCTGTACTACCGCCAGAACCACCGCCAGTATTTTCGCCACCATTATTACTACCGTTTCCCTGATCAGTTTTTGTGATCTCCAGAGAATCATCAGTACCGCAGGCAGAGAACGTCATCGCAGCTACGAGTGCTAAGATAAAAAACTTAGTATGCTTCATAATTCTCGATAATGTTTATTAAGTTAAAGGTTTAGTGCTTTCTATATATATAGAGAGATATGTAGAAAATCGATTGTATGAAGAATAGTAGTGAGAGAAAAAAAGTGCATTCCTACGTATATGCAACTACGCTGGAATGCACTCAGTATCTTTGCGATAATAAATATATCCTTATAAAAAAGGTATATTATTACTTCTTCAATTTGCCGTAACGGTTCATAAAGCGGTCTACGCGACCCGCTGTATCAACGAGCTTGCTCTTACCTGTGTAGAATGGGTGAGATGTGCTAGAGATTTCAATCTTAACAACTGGATAAGTCTCGCCTTCGAACTCAACAGTGTCGTTAGTCTTGCATGTAGACTGAGAGAGGAACATATCGCCGTTAGACATATCCTTGAATACTACAGGACGATAATTCTCTGGATGAATACCTTTTTTCATTTTTCTTTTTTATTTTTATTGGGTTATTAAAATTAGACGTCATGGGGATGCTCGTTGCATCATTTCGTGTCCCTTACCGGGGCATGCCCATTATAGCCTGTTATCAATTTCAGGCTGCAAAGTTACGCTTTTTTCCTGAAACCACCAAATATTTCTTCTTCTTTTTAAGAAATATTTTAGAAATGAGCATAATACGTAGGTTCGTGTTCCCTCCTGACACCTATGTTTTTAATGGATGAAAAGAAATCCTCATCGTCTCTGTTTGTGTAGAGGACGATGGGGAACAGTATTTTTTCTAATACATAATATCTACTAGGGGAATTACTTCAATGTGATGATGATCTTCTCGATGTAGAGAGCACCAACAGTATTGTTCCAAATGGTAAAGTACTTGCTGTTTACGCTGCTGAAGTCGTAGGTAAAAGTGAACGAATTGAGGGTGCTGCCTGTCTCTGTGGTGTAGATGGTGACATTGGATGACATGTCATCGTCCTCGCCCAACTGTGTCTCGGAGAAGGTAAAAGCATTTTCGTCGAGTCCCTGGGCTATGTTCTGGTCAGTCTTTTCGTTCTGAGCCATAGCCAATGAACACGAGAAGAGCGCTAACATTGCTAAGTTTACTTTCTTCTGCATAGTTTATATGTATTAAGTTTAACTGTCGGTGACAGCAGTCTTCTTTCGCAGTGATGATATATTTATAGTCCCGTTGGATTATGTTTAGGTAAACTGTAAGGGGGACTTATCATGCTTTCTGGTCTTGTGTCTTCTGTCTCGATAAAAAATAATTATAAGTGCTGCAAAGTAACAAAAATTTTTTTTAAAAGAGAAGTTATTTATGTTAAAAATGCATGAAATCTGAAAAAATATTCGTTTTTATGGAGATATTTCCGGTTTTTTAGGTATCTTTGCTGCGTATTTCCTTATGAAGTTTAGAAATACATATATAATAAGGTATACATTAATAATTAATATTGTATGAGAAAACAATTGCTCTTGCTGGCTGCCCTCCTCATGATAGGGCTGGGCGCTACAGCACAGAAAAAGAAGTCGCAGACTTCCGGTAACAAGCAGTATCAGGTGTATGCTGTGGGTTTCTATAACCAGGAGAACCTCTTCGATACCTGCCATGATGCCGGTAAGAATGATTACGAGTATCTCCCTGCTAAGGGATGGAATGGTATGAAATATACCAATAAACTCAAGAATATGTCGCGTGCACTTGCCGACATGGGTACCGATGTGCTGCCTAACGTGGGCTGTGCCTTCATCGGTCTGTCTGAGGTTGAGAATGCCAACGTGCTGAAAGATCTCACCGCGCAGCCGCCTCTCAAGGCAAGAAATATGCAGTTCTGCCATATCGAGGGTCCCGATAAGCGAGGCATCGATTGTGCGCTGCTCTATAATCCGGCACTCTTCACGGTGAAGAACGCCCGATTGGTGCCTTACGTACAGGAACTTGCCAAGGATTCTGCCTACAAGACCCGTGGTTTCTTCACCGTACGTGGTGAGCTGGCGGGCGAGGATGTGGCGGTTATCGTATGCCACTGGCCAAGCCGTTTCTCCGGTCCGTTCTATCGCGAGAGCGGAGCGCGCCAGACTAAGGTGGTAAAAGACAGTCTGCTCCGTCTGAACCCGGCGATGAAAGTGTTCGTGATGGGTGATATGAACGATGATCCTACCGACGCCAGCATGCACAAGGTGCTGAAGGCGAAGGCTGAAATCAGCGAGGTGGGTGCCGATGATATGTATAACCCATGGTATAACATCCTGGCTAAGGAGGGCAAGGGAACCCTGTTCTACAGCGGTTCATGGAATCTCTTCGATCAGATTGTCATCACGCCTAATCTCCTGAACAGGGATAGTAAGAACAAGGACTACAGTTCTCTGAAGTTCTGGAAGAACCACATCTTCCGCCGCGATTACCTCATCCAGCAGGAAGGTCAGTACAAGGGTGCTCCTTTGCGTACCAAGGCAGGCGGCAGATGGCTCAACGGCTACAGCGATCACCTGCCGGTAGTAATGTACCTGGTGAAGGAAAAGAAGTAGAAAATGGTTGAGAATCATCCTTTTGAACCGTGGCTGCCCGATAATGCGCGGCTGCTGATGCTCGGCACGTTTCCGCCTGCAGAGAAGCGGTGGTGCATGCCCTGGTATTATCCCAACTTCCAGAATGATATGTGGAGGATATTCGGGATAATCTACTTCCAGGATAAGTTCCATTTCGTGGATGTAGAGAAGAAGACCTACCGCCTCGATGCTATTAAGAAATTTCTCAGGGAGAAGGGCGTCGCCATCTATGATACCGCACAGCAGGTGATACGCACCAAGAATACGGCATCCGACAAGGACCTGCAGATCGTGCAGCCCGCCGATCTTGACGGCATGCTCCGCCAGCTGCCCCATTGCAGGGCGGTGCTCACAGCCGGCCAGCTTGCCACGAAGGTATTTTCAGAACACTTCGGCATCAAGGAAAAGCCTGAAATGGGAGGCTATGCAGAATTCCAGTTCGAGGGACGCAGTCTCCGTCTGTACCGCATGCCCTCCAGTTCCCGTGCCTATCCTATGGCGGTGGAGAAGAAGGCTGAATTCTACCGCAAGATGTTTGATGAAATCTTATAGAAGAATAATAGAATATGAAAGATAAAGTGACCGTTATTGGCATTGCGGGAGGCACAGGCTCCGGCAAGACCACTGTGGTGAAGAAACTCGTAGAAGTGCTGCCGCCTCATTATGTGGCTGTGGTGCCCCTCGATTCATATTATAACGATACCTCGCAGATGACCGAGGAAGAACGTCATCAGATCAACTTCGACCACCCGTCGGCATTCGATTGGAAGCTTTTGCACCAGCAGCTCGCTGATCTGCGTGCTGGCAAGGCGATAGAGCAACCCACCTATAGTTATATCAAATGCAACCGTGAACCGGAAACGATTCACGTTGACCCCAAGCCGGTTGTGATCATCGAAGGCATCATGACGCTGGTGGACAAGAAGTTGAGAGACCTGATGGACCTGAAGGTGTTCGTGGATACCGATGCTGATGAGCGCCTGATACGCAACATTCAGCGTGATACCATCGACAGGGGTCGCACCGTATCGATGGTGGTAGACCGATACCTCAAGGTCCTGAAGCCGATGCACGAGCAGTTTATCGAACCCACCAAGCGCTATGCTGACATCATCATTCCGCAAGGTGGCGAAAACCTCAAGGGCATCGGTATCCTCTGCAAGTATGTAGAGGGACTGATAGAGAAATAAAAATATTTTTGCTCAGGCATTGCATTTCTTTAATGCAAAACAAAGTTTAATTAGGAAACAGGGCGGCCTTCTTCGTGAAAAGAGGTCCGCCCGCTTTGTTTTTATCCCAGTCTGGCTATTCAAGTAGTTCAGTTTGCTAACTCAAGTAGTTCTGTCAGCGAATTCAGCCGTCTCAGTTAGCTGATTCAGCCGTCTCAATAAGCCTACGGATACGTCTGCGCTAGCCGACGCAGTAATATCCGTACCCCGACGCAATAATATCTGTATCCCGACGCAGTAATATCTGTATCCCGACGCAGTAATATCTGTATCCCGACGCAGTAATATCTGTATCCTGACGCAGTAATATCTGTACCCCGATGCAGTAATATCCGTACCCCGATGCAGTAATATCCGTGAGCCAGCGCAGCACAACGTGTGGTCCGTTTTCGCCAGGTCCCATAACCATTTTCTGCAAAGATCTTCTTGCATTTTGCAAGAAGATAAGCTGAAAAACGTGATAGATGAAGGCTATTAGTGATGGATAGCGTGATGGATATTGTAAATATTTTATCCATCCATCACGCTTTCCTAAATAGCTAATTCTCTTATTATCAGGTGATTAATATTTTGAAAAGAGAAAAAGTGAGGGATGTGAGGGATAAAACTTTAAAGATTATTCCTCTTCCTCCTTCTCAAAAGCCTCTACGAAAGGCTGGTGGAAACTCTGGAAGATGCGGAGATACTCGGCTCGCACCTCATCACTCTCCTCAAAAAGATTCAACTCGCCACGCTTGTGAGCCTTCAGCATACTGCTGTAACGGCGAATCTTACGCTTGTAGTTCCTTGCCATCAACGCATCTGCCTGAACAGGATTCTGACTGACATACGAAAAGGCACAAAGCTGTTTCATGAACATGTCGAACACCGGATTGTCATGACTCCAGTCGTCCTCACTCAGCCAGAACCACTGGAAATGATACTTCTGCTCCAGTGCCATCAGATGCTGCCCCAGCTCGTCAATCTCCATGCCCTTCTGCATCTGCTCCTCAGCAAAAGCTACCAGAGATGCCGCATCTACATTCAACTCAACCTCGTGAGACAGCGTGGTGCCCTCAACCTGAATGCGCCAACGGTGATTCCTGTTCTTGATGAGCGCAGAATTCGTGTTCATCAGCAACTCAGAAAGTTTGCCCTCGGTAGGAATCTGATCTACTACCGAAAGACGGTCGCGCTGGTTGCGAACCACCAGCTGATGGTCCTCATGGCGCAAAACACACATGTAAACCAGCCTATTGCTGTCGAGCTGAAGGGTGAAACGGTCGTTGTTGTCATCGCCCACAAATTCGTAGGTGTAGTCATCCACCTTATCCTGCGGAATGCTCAGCTCGCCATGCACCTTGTTGCCCTCGGCATCGTAGAGCGAGAAACCGATGTAAGGAATCTGAAGGCGGAGGACAACCGGATTGCCGCCGTCCTCAGGAATCAGGGTAACAGCCAGTCCGTCATCGCCGAAATCATCCTTGCGGCATACGAATCCGTCATCCGTCTTCTCAGCCTTCTCCACCTTCACCTCGCCGTGGCGCCACCAGAAATCGAAGGTGATGGTCTGGCCGTCCTCAGCGGCTACACGGATGAAATCCTCGATGTCCTGACCCAGGTAAATCACCTTGGCAGGCTCAATCTCCTCATCGTCATCGCCCAGCGCTCGCACCCACATCTCGCCCGGAACAGGATCATCTTCCCATTCGGCATCAGCAGGGGCTGCAGTAGATTTGAAAACGAGGAAAACCATTCTTTCTTCTTCCCTCGTGCCATCTTCGCGGCACGTGAAGCACTTCGCCTCCTTAGGGATGAAGAATGGGGTTAACAGGTACGGGTTTTTGCATAATGCGGTATACTCTACCTCGGTCCATGCCGGGAGAGCGTGTGTATTTGTCTTGTCTGTCATATTCTCTTGTTGCATATAATTCTTGAGTTGGTCCTATTTCTTTTCATCATCCGGCGTGTGTGGCAGGACGAGGGGGATGTTGATCCCAAAAAACGGTTGCAAAGGTAATGCAAAATCGAGACACTACAAAATATATCACCTATTTTTTTAATTATTTTACGATTCAATATTTGGTGCTTCCAAAAAATAGTTGTAGTTTTGCATCTGAAATAATGAATAGAAAGATGAAAGTCAAGACAATACTCACACTGGCGCTAGCCGCCACAACCCTCGCAGCATGTCATAGGGGAAAGAAACCACCACGTATGGACAATTCGAAACTCGCCATCAGCCTCTCGAAACCGGCAAAGGGCGACAGGGCTATCTACGGACTTGCCTGCCTGGGCTGCTCGGATACCGCGCTGGTACTGCTGCCCAACGGAGGCGGCGACCCCGTAAGATACAACATTCTGGATGCCACTCGCAACCATCAGGTGTTTGGAGATATAGAGGTGGGCGACTGGGTTTGCGTGATGCCATGCGAGGAGAAGGATGAGAAGAACCGTGCCGACATGGTGATAGACCTGGACCAGCTGAAGGCCACCTGGACCTATCCGGTGATGCCGAAGCTGCGCGATGTATCACATCTGAGCAAGCGCCAGCAGGCGAGAATCCTTGCCAATATGCCCGACAGCATCGTAGAAACCTATATGGTGCCGCGCCAGTATGGCTTCACCCTGAAGCGCATGAGCGAGGCGATGGCCGTGGGCAGGGTGATGATAAACAAAGATGTGGACGACGACAGCCCGGTAGAATATCCTGATGTGCCTCAGTATACGGAATGGCATGCCTATAACGGCAAACTGATTCTTGTGCAGGGCCGTCGCGAGTTGGAGGGCGTGGTGATCAACGGAAAGACGAAGCGCGATACCTTCACCTTTGTATATATGAAGGGCGACAGTCTGGCTCTCTCTGATCGTGAGGGCCGCATCCAGGGTTTCCACCGCTCGCTCAATGCGATGAAGGCCAACGCCAAGGCCCATGCTGCAGCCGAGAAGCTGAACAGCAAGATGAAGAAGGAAATATTGAAGTAAATTACATAATAAATATAAAAAAAGAGGCGAATAGGACGATTTCTCAATTTTTTTGTCTAATTTTGCACCTTGGAATTTAATTCATACATCGAACATAAAGAAAAAGAACAAGAATAATGAAGAAGAAAATTCAGTTCAGTCTCGTTTATCGAGACATGTGGCAGAGCTCTGGTAAGTTCCAGCCACGCAAGGATCAGTTGGCTAAAATTGCCCCAGTTATCATCGAAATGGGATGCTTTAGCCGTGTAGAGACTAACGGCGGTGCCTTCGAACAGGTTAACCTCCTGGCAGGTGAAAACCCTAACGATGCCGTACGCGCATTCTGCAAACCTTTCAACGAGGTGGGCATCAAGACTCACATGCTCGACCGCGGATTGAACGCTCTTCGTATGTATCCTGTGCCTGACGACGTGCGCGCCCTTATGTATAAGGTAAAGGCTAAGCAGGGTACCAACATCACACGTATCTTCGACGGACTGAACGATGTGCGCAACATCATTCCTTCTATCAAGTGGGCAAAGGAGGGTGGCATGACTCCACAGTGTGCACTCTGTATCACTAACTCTCCTGTTCATACTCTGGAATATTACATGAACATCGCCGACCAGCTCATCGCTGCCGGTGCAGAGGAAATCTGTTTGAAGGATATGGCAGGTATCGGCCAGCCAGCATTCCTCGGCAAACTCACCAAGATGATTAAGGACAAGTATCCTGAGATCATCATCCAGTATCACGGCCACTCAGGTCCTGGTCTCTCTATGGCTTCTATCCTCGAGGTCTGCAACAATGGTGCCGACATCATCGATACAGCCATCGAGCCATTGTCATGGGGTAAGGTTCACCCAGACGTAATCTCAGTTATCAGCATGCTGAAGAACGAGGGCTTCGAGGTGCCTGAAATCAACATGAGCGCTTATATGAAGGCTCGTGCTATGACTCAGGAGTTCATCGACGAGTGGCTCGGCTACTTCATCAACCCAGGTAACAAGATCATGTCTTCATTGTTGCTCGGTTGCGGTCTCCCTGGCGGTATGATGGGTTCTATGATGGCAGACCTCGGCGGTATGCGTCAGACCATCAACAACATCCGCAAGAAGAAGGGTGAGGAAGAGTTGTCTATGGACGACCTGCTCATCAAGCTCTTCGACGAGGTAGAGTATGTATGGCCACGCGTAGGTTATCCTCCATTGGTAACCCCATTCAGCCAGTATGTAAAGAACATCTCACTGATGAACCTCCTCACCATGGAGCAGGGCAAGGGTCGCTTCGTAATGATGGACGACTCTATGTGGGGTATGATTCTCGGTAAGAGCGGTAAGATTCCTGGAACTATCGACCCAGAACTCGTAGAGCTCGCCAAGAAGCAGGGCCGCGAGTTTACAGATGTTGATGCACACACATTGCTCACCAACGCCCTCGACGACTTCAAGAAGGAGATGGACGAGAACGGTTGGGATTACGGTCAGGACGACGAGGAACTCTTCGAGCTCGCTATGCACCCAGAGCAGTATCGCAACTACAAGAGCGGACAGGCAAAGAAGAACTTCCTGGCCGACCTTCAGAAGGCAAAGGATGCCAAGCTCGGTACAACCCTTACTCCTGCACAGCTTGCAGAGTTCAAGCACGCCAAGGCAGATGCCATCGTGGCACCAGTAGCCGGCCAGCTCTTCTGGGAATTCCAGGGCGAGGGCGAGTGCCAGCCAGCTGTAGAGCCATACATCGGCAAGGAATATAAAGAAGATGATGCCTTCTGCTATATCCAGGCTCCTTGGGGCGAGTTTGAAACCATCCCAGCTGCATTGGGCGGCAAACTCGTAGAAATCAATGCCAAGCAGGGCAGCAAGGTGCGCAAGGGCGATGTTATCGCTTACATCGAGCGCAACGCTGAGTAAATATAATAGAAATGAATTATCAAGCTATTATTGATAAGTATTATCCTGAGGATAATGAGCTTCGGCATATCCTCATTACACATAGCCAATCTGTAGCGCGAAAAGCGCTACAGATTGTTTCGTATCATCCCGAATTGCAACTCGATGCCCATTTTATCGAAGAAGCAGCTATGCTCCACGACCTCGGCATCTTCATGACCGATGCCCCAGGCATACAGTGTTTCGGCTCGCAGCCCTACATCTGCCATGGACGACTGGGAGCAGAAATCCTGCGCAAGGAAGGATATGAGCGACATGCCCGCGTATGTGAGCGCCATACCGGTGCAGGCATCACAGAGGCACAGATCATAGCACAGAACCTACCCCTGCCACATCAGGATTTCCTGCCGGAAACCATGGAGGAGAAGGTGATTTGCTACGCTGATAAATTCTTCAGCAAAACTCACCTCGACCGGGAAAAAACAATTGAGAAAGCAGAAAAAAGTCTCATGAAGTTCGGAGAGGAAGGAGTAAAACGCTTCCAGCAATGGGAACGCATGTTTGAATAGAATTCTAATTTATTGAATGAGAAAACAATCGACGATAGCTATGCTGCTGCTCGCTGCCATCTCGTGTATGATGGTGGCTAACCCAGGTACGCCCGATTCGAAAAAGAAGAAGGAGAAGACGGAAACCGTGGACAGCGTGGGTGACAGTGTGTTCGTAGACTCGCTGGGCAACGAAATAAAGCCCAAGCTGAAACAGGCTGACGACACCACGCAGATGGACTCGCTGCAGAAAGCTATATGGAAACATAATAAAGTGGTGGATGACAGTATCCGCCTCGACAGTATCGCCAGAAAAAAACAGGGTGGAGTAGACGCACCGGTTAACTATCAGGCGGACGACTCTCTCGTATACGATGCCAAGAACAAGGTGGCATATCTCTACGGAAACTCCAACGTGAAGTATACCAACATGGACCTCAGTTCCGACCGCATCTCCATGGATATGGACAAGAGCAACGTGAAGGCGATGGGTACACCCGATAGTACGGCGGAGGGAGGCATCAAGGGCAAACCTGTCTTCAAGATGGGTAGCGATACCTATGATACCGACACCATCAAATTCAACTTCAAGAGCAAGAAGGCCCTTATTAATAATGTATATACAGAACAGCAAGACGGATTCCTGACCGGTATGAAGTCGAAACGCGACTCATCGGGAGTCATCTATCTGCAGCACGGAAGGTATACCACCTGCGATGATCCGCATCCCGACTTCTACATCTCGCTCTCCCGAGCCAAGGTAAGACCGGGCAAGGATGTGGTATTCGGACCAGCCTATCTCGTGGTGTGCGATGTGCCTATGCCGCTTGCCATCCCTTACGGCTTTTTCCCGTTCACCAAGAGCTACAGCAGCGGTTTCATCATGCCAACCTACGGCGATGAAACGGCACGAGGATTCTATCTAAGAGATGGCGGATATTATTTCGCCATGAACGATAAATGGGACCTGAAGCTGCTGGGCGAGATTTATACCAAGGGATCGTGGGGACTTTCGGCAGCCAGCAACTACCGAAAGAGATACAAATACTCGGGTTCCTTCTTCTTCAGTTACCAGGATACGAAGAACGGCGACAAGGGAATGCCAGACTTTACCGAGCAGGAGAGCTTCAAACTGCAATGGAGCCACCGCCAGGACAGCAAGGCAAACCCATACAGTTCGCTTTCGGCAAGTGTGAACTTCGCCACATCGAGCTACGAACGCAACAACCTCAATTCGCTCTACAATCCGCAGACGATGACGCAGAGTACGCGAACCTCTTCCGTAAGCTGGAGCACCAACTTCTCGAGCATCGGAATGTCGCTCAGTTCCACCGCCAACCTCTCGCAGAACATGCGCGATTCATCCATCGCCATGACGCTGCCCGACCTGAACATCAGTATCTCGCGCTTCTATCCGTTCCGCAGAAAGAAGATGGTGGGCGACGAGAAATGGTACGAGAAGATAGCCATGAGCTATACGGGCCACATTTCCAACAGCATCAATACCAAGGAGGATAAGCTGATGCATAGCTCCCTCATCAAGGACTGGCGCAACGGATGGCAGCATCAGATACCGGTGAGCGCTACATTCACGCTCTTCAAATATCTCAACGTGAACCCATCGTTCAATTTCACCGACCGTATGTATACCAACAAGGTGGAGAGATCATGGGATGAAGCCAGCCAGACGGAGAAATGTGATACCATCTACGGTTTCAACAACGTGTATAACTGGAACATGAGCGTAGGTCTCTCTACCAAACTCTATGGTTTCTACATACCAAACCGCAAGCTCTTCGGAGATAAGATACAGGCTGTGCGCCACGTGTTTACGCCTACGGTGAGCTTCAGTTATGCCCCAGACTTCGGAGCTTCACGCTACGGCTACTGGGACACCTACCAGAAGACCGATGCCGACGGAAACGTATCGCTGGTGAGCTACTCGAAGTATGCCAATGCCCTCTACGGTGCGCCGGGCAAGGGTAAGAGCGGTAATATCTCGTTTACCCTGGGCAACAACATCGAGATGAAGGTGAAGAGCGATAAGGACTCTACCGGATACAAGAAACTCAGTATCATCGATGCGTTCGACATCAACATGAGTTACAATACCGCAGCCAAGGTTCGCCCTTGGAGCGATATGAACATCAACCTCAGACTGAAGTGGTGGAAGAACTATACCTTCAACATGAACGCTGTGTTTGCCACCTATGCCTACGAGCTGGACGACCAGAACAATGTTTATGTGGGTACCCATACGGAGTGGGGCAAGGGCAGGTTCGGACGATTCCAGGGTATGTCGCAGAACTTCTCGTTCACACTGAACCCGGAGAAGTTGAAGAAACTCTTTGGCGGGGGCGATGATGAGGATGACAAGAAGGACAGCCAGCGCAATGATGATGACGATGAAGGTCTGGATACCGACATCGAAAGCAACGTAGACGACAGCATGGAGAAGGGTAAGACGGCAGCCAAGAAGGGCGGTAAGGCTGAAACGGATTCAGATGGTTATATGGCGTTTAAGATGCCATGGTCGCTGACCTTCGGTTATGGTGTAACGATGCGCGAGGATACGCGAAGAGAGAAGTTCAATGAGAAGACGATGCGCTATGCATACAAGTTTACCCAGACTCTGAACATGAGTGGTAACGTAAGAATCAGTGATGGCTGGAACATCAGTTTCTCATCCGGTTATGATTTTGACAACCACAAGATAAGTATGACCACCGCTAGTCTGGCTCGTGATCTTCACTGTTTTAACATGAGCTGTTCTGTGGTTCTCGCTCCATATACGAGCTACAACTTCACCTTCCGTTGTAACGCAGCCACCCTGACAGATGCGCTGAAATACGACAAGCGCAGCGGTTATTCGAACGCTGTACAATGGTACTAGGTGATAGTTTATAGTTGAAAGTTTATAGTTAATAGAGCTTTTCAGCTTATAGATAATAAAAAAACAGGCAAAATCATTTTGCCTGTTTTTTTATTATCTATATTGCTTTTTACCTTTAAAAAAGGTTCGGGGGGACCAGCGATTCCATCGCTGGTCCCCTATTTAAAAGCCTCTTTTTACCTTTTTACTTTTAAAAGCCTTTTTTTCGCCTCCGGGTGCTCAGGATAAAGGGTGAGGGCCTTGCGGTAATTCATGATGGCAGCCTCTTTCATGCCCTCTTTTTCGCACTCCTTCCCCATAATCACATACTCCGTGGCAAGGCGCTTGAGGAACTTCTGCTGCTTCTCCTTCTCTTCATCCTTCTTTCTTATTTCTTCACGCAACCGCTCGTTCTCTGCCTGAAGCTCGTTCACCCTGTTCAGCTTTTTGCGGATGAAACGCTTGGCAAGCGGCTGCTCGATGTCATAACGACTGTGGATGGCAAGGAAGAAGTTATCGAGAGCCGACTGCATATCGCCCCTGTCAAAGGCCTTGACGGCATCATGATACTGCTTGTCGGCCTTACTCTGAGTAAGCGCTGTGTTGATGGTGCTCTGGTCGTTGTAATGACGGGCAAACTGCTTGACATCATTGCGCACGAAAACATCACTCTGACGCAACGGCTCCTGAAGACTGATGCCCTCGAGACTGGTGCAGCGGGACAAGGCAACATACGTCTGTCCGCCCGCAAAGACACCACCCGTGAAATCAATCTTCACCTGGTTGAAGGTGAGGCCCTGGCTCTTATGAACCGTTATCGCCCAAGCCAGACGGATGGGGTACTGCTCGTATCTGCCAATCTCTTCCTCCTCAATCTTTTTCTCAACCTCATTGAAATGGTATCTCATGTTGCTCCATGCCGCAGGCTCCACCATCACATCCTTGCCTTCCTCGGTGCGCACATAAATCTTGGCATCCTCATCCTCATCAAAACCGATGATGGTGCCCAGCGTGCCATTCACCCACTGATGCTCGATATCATTCTTGATGAAGATAACCTGAGCCCCCGTCTTGAGGTAAAGCTCGATAGGGGTAGGGAGACTACTCTCCGGAAAATCGCCCTGTATGTGGCCACGGAAGAGGCAAGGCTCTCCCGGAAGACACTGGAGCTGGCTGTCGTTGATGTAATCTACCGTATCGCGGCGTGTAGAGAGGGTGATGGCAAGTTTGGAATCGCTCTCATCGAGCTGGGCTCCCACGCGCTGGTTGAGGCGCTGGAGATCCTGCATAGATACCTGAGACGTGCGGATATGGTCGAGGATGCTGATGAAAACGGGATCGCTCTGACGGTATACCTTCTTGAGTTCGATGCTCACGAGCTTGAAGTATTCGAACACCTTGGCATCGAAGAAGAAACTGCTGCGGTAGAAGGGACTGAGCAGACGACGGTCGTCTTCCCTCACCACAGGCTCCAGCTGGAAGATATCGCCCACCAGAAGCAGCTGCTTGCCCCCGAAAGGCTCTCGCATGTTGCGGCAATATACCCGCAATATCTTGTCCAGGAAATCGATGATATCGGCACGAACCATACTGATCTCATCGATGATGATGAGCTCTACCTCGCGGATAATCTTTATCTTCTCTGAATTATACTTCAGGGTATTGCGGATGTTGCGGACGGAATACATGCTGTCGTTGGGTAGCAGCGGGTGGAAAGGAAGCTTGAAAAAGCTGTGGAGCGTGCTTCCTCCGGCGTTGATGGCCGCAATGCCTGTTGGGGCAAGAATGATATGTTTCTTCTTGGTATTGGCGGCTATATAACGTAAGAAAGTAGATTTACCCGTCCCCGCCTTTCCGGTAAGGAAAAGCGAACGACGGGTAAACTGTATGATTTGGAGTGCATTCTGCAACTCCGGGTTGTCGAGATCAATCATTGTATTTAATTTATAGTTTATAATTTATAGTTTATAGCATAAGCCACATTAAATCGCCTTCTTGCTAAACGGCGTAGCCGCTATAAACTATAAACTATTAACTAAATTTAGAGGTCATCGAAGTTGACAGGCTGCTCCGTTGGCTTAGCCTTCTTCTTCTCTTTCTTTTCTTCTGTGGTGGCTGTACCGTTGGCAGATTCGCTTTCAGCCTTCTTGGCAGGAACCTCGCGGATGATAGGGTTGCCTTCGTCATCGAGAATGATCTCTTCCTGGAAGGCGGTACTGTCTACCTTGGTGGTATCTACCTTTGGCTTTGGTGCATAGCTTGCACAGATGTACATATCGCGGGTGATATCGCTGTCCTGTGGCTTGTCAAACTTGCCGTGATACTGCTGGAAGGCTGGGTCGCCAAAGACACTCTGGAGGAAGTAACCGCACACAGGAAGAGCGGTTCTCGAACCCTGACCCAAGGCTCCGGTGCGGAAGTGGAGACAGCGGTATTCGCCTCCTACCCAGGCACCAACTACGAGCTTAGGGCTCACACACATGAACCAGGCATCGGAGTGGTTGTTGGTGGTACCTGTCTTTCCACCGAACTCGGTATCACGGTAGTTGCCTACATAACCCCAGAGACTCTGGGATGTACCTCCCGGCTCCTTCATACCGCCCTGTAAGAGCTGCTGCATGAGGAAGGCACTCTTGTAAGGTATTACCTGCTCGGAATCGGTAGGGCCCTCGTAAACCACCTTACCGTCGTGGTCTACAATCTTGGTAACCAATACCGGGTCGTGGTGCTTGCCATTGTTGGCAATGGTGCTGTAGGCGCATGCCATCTCCAGGAGGTTGACATCGCTGGAACCGAGGGCGAGAGAAGGGGTGTCATCCAGCGGACTGTTGATACCCATCTTCTTGGCTGTCTCGATGATGCGCTTGATGCCCATCTCCTGTCCTAATCTTACAGCCACAGAGTTGATACTCTTGGCAAAGGCACTCTTCAATGGGATGCTGTCGCCCGAGAACGAACCGTTAGCATTGGATGGACGCCAGATGGTCATTTCGTGCTTCTTCTTATCGTATACCTCCATAGAGATATATTCGTCGCGACGCTTATCACAAGGGGTTAAACCCTGATTCATCGCCTCGGTATAAACAAAGAGCTTGAAGGTAGAACCAGGCTGGCGCTCGGCTGTTACCTTGTCATACTTCCAGTGGTCGAAGTCGATATCGCCCACCCATGCCTTTACGGCTCCGGTCTGTGGCTCCATGGCTACAAAGGCGCAGTGCATGAAGGTGGTCATATACTTGATGGAGTCTTCTGATGTCATGTTCATCGTGATACTGCCCTTGTCATAATCGAACACCTTAACCGGGTGAACCCACTCCTTATAGTAATAGTTTACTGAGTCGGGATTATCAGGGAAGCGGGCTACCAATGCCTTGTAGAATGGCTGGCGCTCGGCGATGCCCTGGATGAAGTTTGGTATCACGTTGTGGTTCTCATCCTGCCAAGGATCCTGACCCATCCAGTTGCCTTTGCCTGCCTGGGTACGGCGGATGCTCCAGTGGTTGTTGAAGTTTTGCTGTACCTGTTTCATCTGCTTGCGGGCTGCATCTTCTGCATACTTCTGCATGCGGGTATCGATGGTGGTATAAATCTTCAAACCGCTGGTATAGAGGTCGTAACCTTCGTCTTTACACCAGTCTTTCAGGTAGTTGGCTACTGCCTCACGGAAGTATTTAGCCTGTCCGTCGTAGTTTTCTTCTACCTTGAAATCGAGCTTGATAGGCTCATCTTTCAGTTCATTGTATCTGTCTTTTGAGAGATCGCCATGTGTCACCATATTATATAATACGGTGTTGCGGCGTGCAAGACTGTTCTCCGGGTTGGTGCGTGGGTTGTAGTAGGTGGTAGCTTTGAGCATGCCCACGAGCACGGCAGCCTGACCGGTGGTCAACTCCTTAGGGGTGGTGTTGAAGTAGGTCTTCGCAGCGGTTTTGATACCATACGAATTGCTACCGAAATCTACCGTATTGGCATACATGGTGATGATTTCCTTCTTGCTGAACACCGTTTCGAGTTTTACCGCGATGATCCACTCCTTGCTCTTGATGATGAGCAGGCGGAGTACAGGAATCTTGCCCAGCAAACCGGTAGAATATTGCGAACGTACACGGAACATGTTCTTCGCCAACTGCTGTGTGATGGTAGAAGCACCGCGCCCGTTATGATGGAGGAGTGCATCCTTGGCAGCAGCAAACACACCGATAGGGTCGATACCGATATGCTTGTAGAATCGTTCATCCTCGGTATCTACCAGTGCCTTGAAGAAATCAGGTGTTACCTCATCATATTCTACCGGAGTACGGTTTTCGTTGAAATACTTGCCGATGAGCTTTCCGTCAGCCGAATAGATTTCAGAGGCCTCTGAGGTCTGTGGGTCCAGAATGCCTGAGAAATAGCCAGGTGACTTGCCGAAGAGCCATAAGAAGTTGATATCTACTGCGCCCAGATACAAGATGAAGGCGACTATACAACTTGCCAAGGCAACGAGGGTCTTGGTATACCACGCTCTGCCCTGATACAATCCTTTGTACCAGGTACAGAATGCGCGAAACTTTTGCCATAACCAGGCAAAGAGAGACTTAATTTTATTCATATATAATGATATAATAATTTCGTTTTTTTACTCTTCGTTCTTCACTTCCTCTACATCCACATAAATCTCCTTTGAATTCTGTTTCTGCTGTTGGTTCTTCAGCCAGATTCTCTTGTTGTTGGAGACTTTAAAGGCGTTGAGAAGCTCTACTACTCCATAGATGAGCATACCCCAACCGATGATGAAAAGAGGAGCAGAGGCGATGGCTGAAGGCTTGATGATGGCGAGCAGACCCAGCAGAAGAAGGGCTGAAGGGAAGAGCCAGAAGAGGATGCCTACGCGTCCCATCTTAGCTGCAGAAGCCAGGTTGGCAAACTGGGTCAGAGCGCCCAAAATCAGGATGAACGCCAGGATGAACATCAGCCAGGCGATAAACACCTGAGGCATCAGGGCAAGCAGCAATCCCAGGATAAGACTGCCTACGCTCACAAGCGGGAATTTAGGTATCATACCCATGATAGGCTTACCATTGGAATCAGACAGAAGCTGGCCCTGCATCTTCTCTGCATTGCGCTTGGCTGCCCAATAACTGGCAAGGGAGATGACACCTGAAAGGAAAAACAAAACACCGATGGCGATGGTTATCCAGGTGACGGTCTGCTCACGATATTGGATGAGCAGGACTCCTACGATGATGGCGCATACTGCGCGGAATATTGAACTGTGTATTACCTTCATACTAAAACTGATTTTGTTATTTCGGGGCAAAGTTACGAAAGAAATCTGAAACTAGCAAGAAGTTTTTTATATAAACTTAAATTATTGCTATATTTAACGCTAATTATTGCTATATTTAACGCAAATTATTTGTTGGTCTCGATAGAAAGCCGTAATTTTGTAAGCAAAATCAGAATCATAATGTCTTGGAAAGAGGCTTAGTGAAAGTAAAAACTATGTCTGGAGTATAGACTTAGGAAAAGTAAAAACTCATTTTTGATATAGACGGAAAAAGTAAAGACAATGACAAAATTATATTTGGTGCGCCATGGTGAAACGGTGGATAACAAGGCGCAAATTATGCAGGGACAAACACCGGGAAAACTCAATATGAAAGGTATTGAGCAAGCTGAGGAAGTGGCCAGGAAAATGGCCGGTACACCTATCGATGTTTTCGTATCGAGCGATCTCTATCGCAGTATACAGACCTGTGAAATTATCGCCGGCTCGCATCCCGTTGTCACCACTCCCTTGCTCAGAGAGCGCGATTGGGGCGATTTTACGGGCAAATTCATCCCTGACCTGCCGAAGGACCCAAAGGATTGGCCGGACAACATAGAGACGCTGGAAAAGATGAAATCAAGAGCCCAGAATTTCCTTACCTGGATCAAGGTTACTTATCCTGACCAGACCGTTCTTGCTGTGGGGCATGGCATCATCAACAAGGCTATCCAGAGTGTTTATTATAAACGTCCGATGAACCAGATAGAGAAAATGGCGAATGCTGAGGTCAGAGTCCTTATTCTTTAAGTGAAGAATTCAATTGCCTCGCTAGTCATAAAGTTCAAAGTATCAAAAGTTCTAAGTATAATTCAAAGTATCAAAGAATATGAATAAAATTGCTCTTATTACAGGCGCAACAAGCGGTATTGGCGAAGGTTGTGCACGTCGTTTTGCCCGTGGCGGCTATAACCTGATTCTTACAGGTAGAAATACGGGAAAGTTGGAAATCCTGAAGAAAGAACTCGAGGCTGAGGGCGTTGAGGTGCTTGCCTTGGCTTTCGATGTGCGTAACCGTGAAGCTGCCAAGAAAGCGGTGGATTACATCCCTGAGGAGTGGCGCAATGTGGATGTGCTTATCAATAATGCAGGACTCGCACGTGGATTGGAACCTGAATATGAGGGCGATTTTGAGGATTGGGACCAGATGATTGATACTAATATTAAGGGCCTCTTAACCATGACTCGCCTGATTGTACCTGGTATGGTGGAGCGTAATCATGGTCATGTAATCAATATAGGTAGTGTGGCGGGTGACGCTGCTTATGCGGGAGGTAATGTATATTGTGCTACCAAAGCGGCTGTAAAGGCTATTACAGACGGCTTGCGCATTGATGTGGCACATACGAAAGTGCGTGTTACTAATGTGAAACCGGGTTTGGTTGAAACAAACTTCTCTAACATCCGTTTCCATGGTGACCAGAACCGCGCAGACAACGTTTACCGCGGCATAGAGCCTCTGAACGGCGATGATGTGGCTGATGTAGCCTTCTATGCTGCAAGTGCCCCAGAACACGTGCAAATAGCTGAGGTCCTGGTTCTTGCTACGCATCAGGCTAACGGAACCGTGATACACAGAAGCTAGTTAATAGTTTACAGTTAATAGTTAATAGTTTATAGAGGCTGCGCCGTTGAGCAAGATAGTCAAAGCGGTTTATGCTATAAACTGTAAACTATTAATTATTAACTATTAATGATGTGGCAAAGCTGATTGATATCTGATTCGAATGTATCTCGATTAATCGCCTTTGCCCGCATTCCAGACTTGTAGTTGTAGATGGTCTGGGTGGAGTAATGCAGTAGGGTAGCTATCTCCTGGCTGTCGGTTACACCCAGTCGCATCAGGGCAAAGATGCGAATCTCAGTGGTCAGGTCGTGCGTAGTAGGAACTTCCATTTGACATTCTGGCAGCAGGAGCTTGTTCAACTCAGTAACGAAACCCGGATACAACTCCATGAATGCCTTATCGAACCGGTTATAGAACATCTGTGATTCCTCTTCTTCCAATTTATGGGTGTTGAGACTCTTCAACAAATCGGCGGTCTGGTTTGCCTTGATCTTACGGCTTACCAGTTTGCGGTAATCTGATAACTTGCTGATATAAGCCGCACTGATGTCCATAAAGAGGCGCATGTAGGTCTCTCGCTTGATATTGGTCTCTATCAGCTGCTGGTTCAGTTCGGTGAGCTGTGCATTCATCTCTTTCTGCTTCTCGTTCTGTTCTTCAATCTCAGCCTTGTTTTTCTTTAGCTTGTTCTTCTGTCGGTTGTTGACTAAGGAGAGGATGAGAATGATGACCAGCGCTATGCTTACACCCATGAACCCCCAAAGAAAGCGGGTACGAGAGCGCTCGGCAGCCTGCTGGTTGGCTGAAGCGATGACTGGAAGGATGTTGGAAATCTCCATCATGCGCAGTTGGTTGTTGAAGAACTGTGCATCTTCCATCGTGTGCTGGATATATTTGGCAGCTCTCTTACTGTTGCTCGCATCCTTTTTAAAGATGTAATAGGCTAGCTTTTGAAGCGCAACAGTTTCTTTGAGTTGGCACAATCCATCGCTCACGGATGCCTCTACGAGATATTCCTCGTAAAGGTCGAATTTGCCGGTATTTTTGCAATATCTGGCTATACCATAAGCTGACATGGCATGGATACGGGATTTGGCTGGCGACATCTTCAGTGCCTTCAGATAATGGTTGAGCGATTCCTTGCTGATAGGGCTGTTGATATAGGCGTATTCGCCCATGAGATAGTTATAGTAGGCAGATTTCTTACTGTTTTCGTTGAAATTCTGTATCAGAAGGCTCATATAATGCTTCTTCTTGGCGCGGAATTCTTCGGCGTAATCAGAGTTATTGGCGTATGATTCCCAGTAATTATAGATCCAGGCGAAGGTGAAGTAATAGTATAGCTTCAACTGGTATGGCATCTCATTAGGATTGAGAGATTTGAGTAAGCTTTCTGCTTTGCCATAAAATCCCCTTACCGAGAGTATGGACGCCTGGTTTATCTGGTTACGTAATATATAATAGGTGTTATGACATTTTTCTGCCAATTCAAGCCCCTGTTTCATATATGCGTATGCTGAGTCGTAGCGGTAAGTACTATAGGCATGATATATGCTGTCAAGAAACAGTAGTCGGGTTTGGTCGTCTTCAGCTTCATAAGCTTGCCGCTTCAGAAGTTTCAATTCCTTTTCCTTGATTCCCTGATAATATTGATCGTTTTCAATCATCTTGTCAATACGATCCAATAAAGTCTTCTCGTCCGTTTTGCCTTGAGCAGCCAATGGCATAGTAAGCAAAAGAAGTAAATATATAAGTAGTGTCATCTTTAATGTTTCTTTATAATTATAACAAAATTGTCTTTTAAATGTTATTTTCGTCCTTTTGTCCGTTTTGTGGTGCAAAGATACAAATTTTCTTTCATATAATACCATTTACTTTAGATAAAAATATTTAATATATTAAAGCATTTGATTCTTAGGAAGTTATCTAGTTCTATAGTAGACTGATTTTTTACCAAAATACTACTTAGGTATACAACTTTGAAAAAAATGATATAACTTTGCAAACGAAATCAGAAAAACAGTAGTTTTTATGGTTTAATTACCACTTCAAGTCTTCTAAAAGTATATAATGATAAAGAAAATTCCTTTTGTTGATTTAGTATGTTGATTTAAATAGGAAAACAGGTTTAGTTTATATTAGGGAAAAAAGGATTGGTAATAGACTAGGCTACTTGATGATTCAAGTTTGCCCTTAACGGCAAAGCTTATCTATTATGTTTTAGGGAAAACCGCCATGCTTTTGTGAAAAAGTGTGGCGGTCTTTGTTTAATATATGTTACTTTCTTCTCTTTTCTTTTTCTTTTCTTTGGTCAACTCAAATTATTTTTTTACCTTTGCCACATATTTTATATATAGATGAATGGATTTATATATATAGGTAGTAGGAAATAGATTTCGAAAGAAAATATCAGTTTTCTTCATGTGTAGAGGGAAATGGTAAGTAGACTTTAAAATATTATATTGAATAAAATATTAAAGCAATGAATATATTAGTAACAGGCGCTAATGGTCAATTGGGACATGAAATGCAAATCTGTGCCCAAAAAAGCAATCACAAGTTTGTCTTCACCGATGTGGCTGAAGGCTATGAAAAACTGGATATCACCAATCTTGACGCTATCCGAGAAAAGGTGAGGGAGAATGATATTCAGGTAATTGTTAACTGCGCTGCTTATACCAACGTAGATAAGGCTGAAACAGATTACGATCTGGCTAATCTGCTCAACAATACTGCTGCGGGATATTTGGCACAGGCTATGAAGGAGGTAGATGGTACTTTGATTCATGTATCTACCGACTATGTTTTTCAGGGCGATAAGAATATACCTTGCCGTGAAGATTGGGAAACGAATCCTTTGGGGGTATATGGTAAAACGAAACTTGCAGGCGAAAAGAGTATTGAAGCTACTGGATGCAAGCATATCATCATCCGTACAGCATGGCTCTACTCGCAGTGGGGTAAGAACTTCGTGAAGACCATGCAGAGTCTCACGGCAAGCCACGACACCCTGAAGGTGGTCTTCGACCAGGTGGGTACTCCAACTTACGCTGGCGACCTGGCTGCTGTCATCTCACATATCATCGAAACTGACCAGTTGGATAAGACGGGCATCTACCACTTCTCTAATGAGGGTGTCTGCTCTTGGTTTGATTTCGCTAAGATTATCTGCGAACTGAGCGGAAATACTTGCGATATACAGCCTTGCTACAGCGAGGAGTTCCCAAGCCCAGTGAAGCGTCCTCACTTCTCTGTACTTGACAAGAGTAAGCTGAAGCAGACTTTCGGATTCAAGGTGCCATACTGGACTGACAGTTTGAAGAAGTGCATCGCTGAATTGGCGGCAGCAAAATAATTATTAATTATAAATTATAAATTATTAATTGAAATGAAGAATATCATTATCACGGGCGGTGCTGGTTTCATCGGCTCACACGTAGTAAGACTTTTCGTGAACAAATATCCTGAGTATCACATCATCAACCTCGACAAGTTGACTTACGCAGGCAACCTGGCTAACCTCAAGGACATCGAGGACAAGCCTAACTATACTTTCGTTAAGGGTGATATCTGTGATTTCGACCTGATGTTGAAGCTGATGCAGGACTACAAGGTGGATGGCATCATCCATCTCGCTGCCGAGAGCCATGTAGATAGAAGTATCAAGGATCCATTCACTTTCGCTCAGACCAACGTGATGGGAACCTTGTCTCTGCTCCAGGCGGCAAAGATTTACTGGGAGAGTCTTCCTGGAGGATACGAGGGCAAGCGCTTCTACCACATCTCTACTGATGAGGTTTACGGTGCATTGCAGATGACTCATCCTGAGGGTATTCCTGCTCCTTTCACCACCAAGGCATCCAGCGATAAGAACCACGAGGTTTACGGCGAGGAGTTCTTCCTGGAGACAACCAAGTACAATCCTCACTCTCCATATTCTGCATCCAAGGCAAGCTCAGACCACTTCGTCCGTGCTTTCCACGATACATACGGTATGCCTACCATCGTGACCAACTGCTCTAACAACTACGGTCCATACCAGTTCCCAGAGAAGTTGATTCCGCTGTTCATCAACAACATCCGTCATCGCAAGCCATTGCCAGTATATGGTAAGGGTGAGAACGTGCGCGACTGGTTGTATGTAGTAGACCATGCCCGTGCCATTGATATGATTTTCCACAAGGGTAAGATTGCCGAGACTTACAACATCGGTGGTTTTAACGAGTGGAAGAACATCGATATCATCAAGGTGGTAATCAAGACTGTTGATAGATTGCTCGGCAGAAAGGAAGGCGAGGATATGGATCTCATCACTTATGTAACCGACAGAAAGGGTCACGATATGCGTTACGCCATCGACTCTAGAAAGTTGCAGAAGGAATTGGGCTGGGAGCCATCTCTCCAGTTTGAGGAGGGTATCGAGGAAACCGTGAAATGGTATCTCGAGAACCAGGAATGGATGGATAACGTAACATCGGGTGATTACCAGAAGTATTACGATAATATGTATTCAAACCGATAATAGCTTTTGGAGTAATCGGAACATGTTTCTATTGTAACCGGTGCATGTCTCTATTGTAACCGGTGCAAGAGATTCTGTTTTGTATATTGAATCAGGAGTCCTGTATTTGTTTATAACAGCAAATGCAGGACTTTTTTGTTTTATGGCAATTAAAATGCTGTAAATATATTATTATTTCTTAATTTTTTATGCTTTATGTCGAAGAAAACTGAAAACTAGAAAATATTTTTCTATCTTTGCAGCCTTAATGATATATAAAAGAAACAGATATGAAGAAAATAATAATATCAGGCATCGTTATGGCGGTTGCTACCTTGTCGTGCCTTCCCGTTAAGGGACAGGAAAAGGTGGTTCCTTTTAAATATGGTAATATGGACCACTGGGTAATTAGGAATATCAAAGAATCAGGCATTATCGGAGGAAATCAGAAAACAGTTTATGCCGTTGGCCCTAATATGACTATCAATGGTAATATTCCTTATACCAATAAGGGTGGTTCGCCTTGGGGGTCCTCTAATGTCCTGGCACATGTATCGGGCATCTATAAGACGAATAACTCTGTGTTTCGTGATAAACATGGTAGTGGATATTGTGCCAAACTGGTAACCCATATTGAGAAAGTAAAAGTGCTGGGACTCATCAATATCAAGGTCTTGGCTGCCGGTTCTCTCTTTCTGGGTAATGTTCGTGAACCGATAACAAGTACCAAGGATGGTCCTAAAGCCATCAACTGGGGTATACCATTCACCGCACGTCCTAAGGCTTTGCGCTTTGATTATAAGACTTCTTTTCCTAATGCAGCCAATCGTATCAAGCAGAATGGATTTAGCGGAGCCTCTACGGTTGCAGGTCGAGATCATGCTATAGCTGTGCTCTATCTGCAGAAACGGCATGAAGATGCTAAGGGAAATATAACAGCTAAACGTGTGGGTACGATGGTAGTCAGATTCGGAAAGAGTACCGATAGATGGGTGGAAGATGCTACCTATACAATCCATTATGGCGATATCCGCCACATGGCAGGTTATCAGGCTGCTACTATGGGACTGCGATCCACTGACTATGCCCGTAACAGCAAGGGTAAGAGTGTGCCGGTAAAAGAAGTAGGATGGGCGAGTGCTAACGAAACACCTACTCATCTGATTCTTCAGTTCTCCTCATCCGATGGTGGAGCCTATATCGGAACTCCAGGCAATACCTTGTGGATTGATAATGTAGCATTAGTGTATTAAAATAATAAAATCAACAGAATGAAGCATATTCTGACAATACTTATTATGATGTTGGCATTGGGCAGCTATGCCTCTGAGCCTTCTGTAACCGATAGTATCTCATCTGCAGAGAAGGTGGATACGATGGCTTTACATGCCGGGAAATCATGGGTGAACCGGATTCTTGACTACTTTAATGATTCCAACAAAAACAAGAAGCATAAGCGTTTCGATTTTAGTGTGATAGGTGGTCCTCATTATGCCTCTAATACCAAGTTTGGATTGGGATTGGTGGCAGCAGGACTATACCGTACTGATCCGAATGACAGTATTCTTCCTCCTTCTAATGTCTCGCTTTATGGTGATGTCAGTTCTGTAGGTTTCTATATGTTGGGTGTCCGTGGTAACCATATTGCTCCTAAAGGAAGATATCGCATCGATTATCACCTTTATTTCTATTCTTTTCCCTCTGATTTTTGGGGAATAGGCTATGAGATGGGCGATAACGATGCCAATAAGAGTGACATGAAGCGTTGGCAGGCTCAGGCTGAAGTTAGCTTCCTGTTTCGTGTAGCAGATAATTTCTATATCGGACCGATGGCGAGTTATGACTATGTAATAGGTAAACATATTGAGCGTCCGGAATTACTGCAAGGCATGGAACAGCATACTTGGAATGTAGGAGCTGGCGTTTCTCTGGTATATGATAACAGAGATAATCTTACGAATCCACATCGTGGTATCTTTCTGAATATCAATCAGATGTTCAGACCTGGATTTATGGGAAATGATTATGCTTTCAGTACGACGGCATTTCGTTTTGATGCCTATCAGCGACTGGGTAAGGGTACGGTTCTTGCCGAAGACATTAGGGCTAACCTCAACTTTGGTAATCCTTCGTGGGGAATGATGGCTGAATTGGGTGGTACTCATTCCATGCGTGGCTATTATGAAGGCCGTTATCGCGATAAACATTCTCTGGAAGCTACGGTTGAGTTGCGCCAACATGTATGGAAGCGTAATGGTATCGTAGTGTGGGTTGGAGCAGGAACCATCTTCCCGAAATTCTCGGCATTGCGCTCTAAACAGATTTTGCCGAATGCCGGTGTAGGTTATCGCTGGGAATTTAAGAAGAATGTGAATGTACGTCTGGATTATGGATTCGGTAAGTCGGGGCAGTCTGGTTTTCTCTTCAATATCAATGAAGCGTTTTAGTAATAATGCTCTTTATGTAGTTTGATAATGCTCTTTAAAGTGTTAATGAAAAAGTAGAATGAACAGTTTTACGGATATATATAATAAGGTGTCATCGGGTGCATTCCTTTACGGGTATGCTGTGGTAGCATTGTTGTTGCCTAATATAGCTCTGTGCTATACCGAATGTCTGGCTCCTTGGGCTTGTGGTGCCAATGTGTTGCTGCCTTTGGCACTCTACATGTGGTTCTTTTCGTTAACCAGATGCCCGGGTAAGATGATCTGGTGGGCTTTTCTTTTTGTTTTTTTCGCTGCCTTCCAACTGGTATTGCTTTATCTCTTCGGGACGGGAGTGATAGCGGTAGATATGTTTCTGAATCTTGTAACTACCAATCCTGGCGAGGTGAAGGAACTGCTTGGTAATCTGTTGCCTGCTGTAGTGGGTGTTTTTGTGGTTTATCTTCCTTTGCTGGTTCTGGCTATTGTCAATATCAGCAAGAAAGGGATGATAGTGGTTCAACTCCAGCATCGAGTGCGTCGTTGGGCTTTGGAGATAGCTGCTGTCGGTTTATTCTGTCTGCTGGCTTGCTATGTGGCTGTAGATGATTATCGCTTGCGCAACCAGCTTTATCCTGTTAACGTTTGCTATAATCTCTATCTTGCTTTCGAGCGTTATGCGGCTTCAGAGAATTACAGGGAGGCAAGCAGAAATTTCAGGTTTGATGCCAGGAGCGAGCACGATGCAGATGCTCCCGAGGTGTATGTGATGGTGGTGGGAGAGACGGCGAGAGCCCACAATTTCAGTCTCTATGGCTATCCGCGCGATACCAATCCTTTGCTTTCCAAGACTCCTGGAATCATAGCTTTTCCCGATGCTACAACCCAGAGTAATACTACGCATAAGAGTGTTCCTATGCTCCTGTCGGCTGCATCAGCAGAGGATTTCGAACGTCTCTTTCATGAGAAAGGTATCCTGGCTGCTTTCAGGGAGGCGGGATTTCATACCGTATTTATCAGCAATCAGCTGCCTAATCATTCTTTTATTGATTTCCTTGGCGAACAGGCTGATGAACATTACTTCCTGAAGGAAGGTGCTTCTGCAAAAGATAATCATTATGATAGTGATTTGTTGCAGAAGTTGGATGGGATATTGCCTGCGGCAGATGCTTCTTCATCCAAGCAATACCGTTATCGGAAACTCTTCGTGGTACTTCATACTTATGGTTCGCACTTTAATTACCAGGAGCGCTATCCCCGTAATTTCGCCTTCTTTAAACCTGACAGTAAGAGCGAAGCGAAGCCGGAGAACCGGCGTGACCTGCTGAATGCATACGATAATACCATCCGGTATACCGATTATATCCTGCATGGTATCGTAGAACGTCTGCAGAAATGGGAGAAGACTCAGGCAAAGACGGATGGGGTATATAGCCAACCTACATCGGCGATGCTCTATACCAGCGACCATGGAGAGAATATCTTTGATGATGACCGTCGCCTCTTTCTGCACGCCGCCCCGAAGGCATCTGATTATGAGCTGCATGTTCCTTTCATCATCTGGACATCAGATGGTTATGGAAAACAATATCCGGGAATACTGAAAACTTTGTCTGGTCATCGTACCCAACAGGTACAGACGAGTCTTTCGGCTTTTCATACGATGTTGGGGATAGGAGGCATCCTGACCCGTTATCGCCAGGATGAATATTCTGTGGCAAGTGAGAAGTATCATCCTGTGAAGTTGTTTTATCTGGATGATCATGATAAAGCGATTCCACAGGAAAATGCCAAATATTAGCATCTGATTTTAAGCGTAAACGCGCTCTTTGTTTGAAATACATGAAAAGAGTTTTCGTAAATGTCAATTATTTGCGAAAACTCTTTGTCGTATCTATAATTTGCTGTATCTTTGCACCCGGATTTAGATAATAATAAAAATACAGTTGTTATGGAACCAACTCG